>Ga0073899_10000003_pt1 | contig 238387 bp, 224 predicted proteins | sample KloWWTmetaKNB5Ph_FD_88975 | JGI IMG/M metagenome (GOLD analysis project Ga0073899, IMG submission 88975) | Active sludge microbial communities from Klosterneuburg, Austria, studying microevolution and ecology of nitrifiers - Klosterneuburg... | ecosystem: Engineered > WWTP > Aerobic digester... | reverse complement strand
GCCCAATAAATCTCTTGGTACCATCATCCGGCTTAACTCGAATAATACATCCTGATTGCTTTGTTTACGTTTCTGTCCCATAACGCAAAGCTACAATAGCACCTCAAAAAAAGAATTAGCCAAAATAAGGGTTTTGAACTTTCTTTATTTGCAACACCTGTTAGAACAGAGAATTTTTCATGGACAACCAATTTAAACTGGTCTCGAAACAGAAACAAGGTTATTGAGTTGTTTAAGGATGAAACAGGAAATGAAATCAAAAATATTCTTCTTGGTTCCTTTCAAGGTGGTGTTAGTGTAAATGCATCAGTTGGACAGCCGTATGGAACCATTCAAGGAAAAACATACACAATGATTGACCCCAGTAAACCTGGTCAGGTAATTCCTTGGGATGGTGTAGGACAAAGGGTTGTGTCTTCTTCAGGTTATTACAGAGCTACTACCACAACCACCAATGTTTATGGCAATTATAATCCCAATTGGATAGGAGGTGTTTATAATACTTTTAAATATAAAAACCTTTCATTAGGATTTTTGGTGGATGCCAGAAATGGTGGAAAAGTGTGGTCGCTTGATATGTATTATGGTATGAATTTTACAGGTGTTTATCCTGAATCTGTGGGTTTGAATGAAAATGGAAAATCAATTAGAACTACAGATGACGGTGGAGGGGTTATTTTACCGGGCGTATTAATTGATGGAACACCTAATACAAAAAGAGTAGCTATAGATGCTAACCAAGTAGGTGCTCCTGCCTCAGAGTTTGCTTATGACGCAAGCTATGTAAAACTTAGGGAAGCCGTTTTGACATACTCACTACCTAGAAATCTGTTTAAAAGAGTAGATTTAATTAAGGGGATTGATTTTTCAATAATAGGTAGAAACTTATGGTTGATTCATAAAAACCTACCCTATTCAGACCCTGAAGAGAACCTTTCAGCAGGCAATATTCAGGGTATGCAAAGTGGCGCTTACCCTACAACAAGAACAATTGGATTTAACATAAATGTAAAATTCTAAAACGCCAACAATGAAATGATCATAAAAATTGTATTTATTTCTTAGAATGAGGAATGAAAATCTTTATGCTGAATTCCATGTGGCTTATAAAAATTTAAAAAATTCACACATGAAAAAAGGATTATATTATATATCTGTTTCACTTGGTCTTTTGTTTTTTTCTTGTACAAAAGATATTTCAAGTTATAATAAAGAAACTAAAAGAGCCGCTGACGTTCCGGCTGGTACCCTATTTTCCAATGCAACAAGAAATCTTTCGGACAACCTTTGTTCTGCAAGCGTAAACCTAAATCCATTTAGGTTTATTGTAAAACATTGGGCAATGGCAACCTACCAGGATGAAGTACAATATGATTTTTCAACAAGAAATATTCCACAAAGTTGGTGGGGAGGAGCCTATCGCGATATTTTGAATGATTTTAAAGAATCGGCAAGAATCATAAATGAAGATAAAACTTTACAAGCCGGTGAAAAAGCCAATCAACTTGCCATCATTGATATTATGCAGGTATATGTATTTTCAAATTTAGTAACCACTTTTGGCGACATTCCCTACACCCAAGCTCTAGATGCAGGAAATGTAAATCCAGTTTACGATGATGCAAAAACTGTTTATACGGATTTGCTTTCAAGACTTGCATCAAGTATTTCCAAATTGGATGCCGGAAGTAAAGGTTTTTCTGTTGCTGAAGATATAGTGTATAAAGGGAGTATAGCCAATTGGAAAAAATTTGCAAATACATTGAGGGTTAAATTAGGAATGATTATAGCCGACTCTGATCCTGGAACTGCTAAAACTAACGTGGAAGCTGCTGACGCTGGTGCTTTTGGAAGTAGTGCGGATGACGCTAATTTTGCATATTTGTCATCAACTCCAAATACAAATCCACTTTATGCCGACATTGTATTAGGAGGACGTGGAGATTATCTTGCTGCCAAAGATTTAATGGATCAGTTAATTGCGCTTGACGATCCACGTAAACCACTTTATTTCGGCAAAAACAATGATGGAAATTATGTTGGTGGAATAGTTGGTGCAGTAAATACTTTAGCTGCTACTTCAAAGCCAAGTTCTAAAGTGTCAGAAGCGTCGGCTCCTGGTATTATTTTGGATTATGTAGAACTTGAATTTTATAGAGCAGAAGCCAAAGAGCGAGGTTTTAATGTTTCTGGTACTGCTGCCGATCATTATAAAAATGCTATTAAATCTTCTATTATTTCCTGGGGCGGAACAGATGCTGATGCTACCACCTACCTTGCAAAATCATCGGTTGATTATGCAACTGCTGCGGGTGATTGGAAAACAAAAATTGGTTTGCAAAAGTGGATTGCGTTATATAATAGACCAATGGATGGTTGGTTGGAATTGAGGAGGCTGGATAAACCTGTTTTAAGTTTACCTGTTGGTGCACGTTCAGGATTTCCAAACAGATACCAATATCCAAATAACGAACAACAATTAAATGGTAAAAACTATACTGCTGCTGCTTCAAAAATAGGTGGTGATGAAGTAGAGACCAAGCTGTTTTGGGATAAAAATTAATTTTTAATGGGTCGGTTGGATCATTAAAGAGGAACTAAGCCCTTTTTAAAAAAATGATTGTTTACAAAAACTCCGGATGATTTAATTCATTTCGGAGCTTTTTGTTTTTATTAAAAACTTTTAATTCTTGGTTTAATTCAAGGTCACTTGTGAAATTGAATTACTTTGAAAAAACTGTTCTTAAAAACGATCAATAAACCATGAAAAAGCTAACAGGCAATAGTTAAACTTAAATTATTATTGATATAAATCAAATAAATGAATCCACTTATAAAAATGAATATTTATAATCTATTGATTATCAATATTAAAATAAAAGTATTTGAAATCATTTTTGTCGATAAGAATAAAAATGTCAATTAAAAATAAAATATTTGTTAATTAATGCTATTTTAGTTTCTGTTTTACGTACCTATTGCTTTTAGTCTGTACTAAAACAAGGGAATTCAATTATTATTTTATTAACAAAAAAGTAGTTTACATGAGAAAGATTCTATTGCTTTTTGCAATGCTATTGGGATTTTCGTATCTGGCTATTTGCCAAACCAAAACGATAGCTGGACAGGTTACAGACGAAACTGGTAGTATTATTCCATTTGCCTCAGTAGTAATTAAAGGCTCCAAAGTTGGGGTTTCTGCTGATGCTAATGGTAGTTACTCAATCTTGGCAAGAGATAACGAAACTCTTGTCTTTTCAGCAGCCGGGTTTAAGACCTTAGAAATCCGGGTTGGGAACAAGACAGAGATCAATGCCATCTTAACAACAGATTCCAGACAAATGGAAGGTGTCATCGTTACCGGTGTTGCAGGTGCCACTCAAAAAGAAAAAATGACTGTGTCTGTAACAAAAATAGGGGCTGATCGGTTAAACCAGGTTCCTGCAACTTCTTTGTCTTCTGCACTGACAGGGAAAGTGGCAGGGGTAAAAGCTACCTCTTATGGTGGGTTGCCTGGACAATCCATAGATATTCAGCTTCGGGCGGATAATAACCTAAACAATGTTTCCTCCTCCCCTCTTATTTTGGTGGATGGAGTTATTATGACTGGAAGTTTGGCAGATATCAACTCCGATGATGTGGAATCAATGGAAGTTGTGAAGGGGGCTGCTGCCTCGGCATTATATGGTTCGCGAGCGGCCAATGGTGTAATTGCAATCATTACTAAAAGAGGACGTGGTCTCAATATTGATAAAGTGGCTATTAATATCAGAAATGAATATGGTGTTCAAAATCTGACACATTATTTAGATGTGGCCAATGCGCATCCTTACAAATTGGCCGATGATTGGGAATCCGCAAAGGGAAAATATACCAAATATGCCGGAGTTACCTATCCTGCAAATTATGTTGGTGCTGGGTTCAGTACAGAAATTACTGGAAACAGAGCTATTGATGCTGATCACTATATGGATAATCCTTATGGGGTAAATAGAAATCAACAGGCTGAGTTTTTTGGGAGCGGACATAACTATACCAACTTTATTTCGGTTTCGAACAGAACAAATACCAATAATGTTTATGCTTCATTTGAAAATAATAAACAAACAGGGGTAGTAGCGCTGACCGATGGATACCAAAGGCAAAATTTCCGTTTGAACCTCGATCAGCAAATAACCAAATGGCTGAAATTTAGTGCTTCCAATTTGTATATTCTTAGAAACGTTCAAACACCAGGTGGTGGTGTGGGTCTGTTCTACGCTATTGCCAGGCAAGAAAGAGATGTTAACTTGGGAGGCGCCAACCCTGATGGTCAACCTTATTATTTGAGGGCAAACCATTTTAATCAGGAAGCTACAAATCCATTATATCCACTATGGAAAGTTAAAAATTTTGAAAAAACCAATCGATGGTTAGGCAATTACAATGCAAATATTAGGTTCACTAGTTGGGTGAATATGGATCTGGCTCATTCAATAGAAATGCAGAATTACCGTTTTTCTGGGGTTACGCCCAAAGATTTCTGGGTACAGTCGGGTGGACCCAAATCACAAAACTATATGTCTTATAACGGTGGAGGTATGAACCAAAGCACTAGCTTGACAAATAACCAGAATACGCAGGTTACCTTAAACCTTTCTCAAAAAGTGGGCGATTTAGTTGCCAGAGCAAAGCTTTCTTATTTATACGAAAACAGAAAGTATGAATCAAACTATATTTCTTCATCCAAATTTGTAGTAAAGGATATTGAATCTTTTGAAAACTTTGCAACCATCAACGATGCCAGTTCTTATTCTGAAATAGAGAGAGCACAGAACTACTTTGCTATTTTAAATCTGGATTTCAGAAGCAAGTTGTTATTTGATGGGATGTTTAGATATGATGGCTCTTCATTATTTGGTCCTGATGCCAGATGGAATCCTTACTATCGTTTATCTGGAGCTTACCGTATTAGCCAGGACGTAACAATTCCGGGGATTGATGAATTAAAAATCCGCGCTGCTCATGGTACGGCGGGTATTCGTCCGGGATACAACTGGCAGTATGAAGTCTATTCTCTAAGTAATGGTATCGCTTCGGCACAGCAAAAAGGAAATGCTGGGTTAAAACCCTCAAAAACCTCTGAAACAGAAGTTGGGTTAAATGTAAACTTCCTGAAAAAATTTACATTTGAAGCCACCTATGCCAATTCAATAACGGATGACCAATTTCTGAATGTACCATTGATTCCGTTTCTTAATGATGGGTTTAACAGGCAGTGGCAAAATGCCGGATCAGTAAAATCTAAAACTTTAGAACTTACCTTGGGTGCCAATTGGTTGACTGGCTCAGACTTTACATGGAACACAAATATCGTATTTTCAAAAATCAGACAAAATATTGAGGCTTTACCAATTCCACCATACTTGTATGATAACGGAAATATGGGAGACCAATCCCTGTTCTATGTAAAAGCAGGTGAGGTTTATGGTGTAATGTATGGTTATAAATTTGTTCGTAACTTAGATGAAATGAGTAAGCAATTACCAGCCGGTAAAGCCATTACAGATTACATTGTTAACTCTGATGGTTATGTAGTTCCAGCAGGTTCTGAAGGAAAAGCAACAGAACTGCCTATTAGGGTTAAAGAAAATGGAGCAGATTGGTATGGTAAAGTTGGAGACGGAAATCCTGATTTTAATATGGGACTGTCAAATACTATTGCCTACAAAGGTCTATCGCTTTATTTCCTTTTGGATTATAAGAAAGGCGGAGATATTTATAACGGTAAAGATCAGCGTTTAGCATTTAACTATACCAGTGCCCGAATGGATATGTCTAATGTAGATCCTGCTAAGAAAAAGACTTATGATTATTGGGCTGTAGGGATGTATGATAAAAACGATATAAATGCCTATTGGGTAGAAGATGGTACATATTTGAAACTAAGAGAACTAGCTTTAGGATATTCAATACCTTCTAAACATCTCAATAAATTCCTGAAGGGTACTTTTAAAGGAGTTACATTGAAAGCGATTGGTAGAAATTTACTCACTTTTACTAAGTATTCTGGATATGATCCTGAGGTTGGTTCTTTAAGAATGCCTTATGATGGTATTTATATGAATCCTAACTATCGCAATATTGCCTTCTCATTGTCATTTGATTTTTAATCCACCTTTAAAACTTAAGAAATGAAAAAATTTAATATATTATCATTTGTTCTTTTGATTTTCCTGTTGAGTACAGGATGTAAGAAGGAGCTATTGGAAGTCAAGAATCAAAACCAGCCAGATTTTAAGTTGGTATATTCCAATGGAGATGATGTTCAAAACGTGGCCAGCGGCCTTTTCAATACAATATTCAATGGTATGCATGCTTTTGCAGGTACGCAATTGATGTTGGCCGTTGCCTCTGACAATATTTCTTGTTCCTGGGGGAATGCTGGAATGAGGGATATGTCTTACGAACCAAGAAATGGAGGTTGGAACAATTCTCCGAGTTATTCAAATGCGGGTCAGACAAAATACACATTTGATCAAATGTATTCCGCTATCAATACCGCAAATTTAATTATTAAAGCAATTGATGGAGGCGTAGAAGTAGGTGACGCAGGTGCAGGAAACGACAGAGTAAAAGCAATGGCTCGTTTTGCACAGGGCGTTGGTTATGGTGTGTTGGCTATGGTATTTGATAAAGCTTTTGTAGTGGATGAAACAAAGACAGTAGATCCTAAAGTTGAAAGTGCAGTAGGTTATAAAGAAGTGTCGGCGGCAGCAGTTGGATATCTAGACCAGGCCATTGCTCTTTCATCTTCCAGTTTCACCATACCAAAGGAATGGCTTGGAACGCCTGATGATTATAGTAGTGAAGACTTCAAGAAACTTTGTAATACTATGGCAGCCCGATTACTTTCCTACACACCTAGAAATAAGACTGATTTGGCTACTGTGAACTGGGGAAAAGTTAAGCAATATGCAGATGCGGGAATTACTAAGGATTTTGAGATACTTCAGGACAATTATGTAAAATGGTATTTTGAAGCTGGCGACTATCTTACTGCCAATGGTTGGGGTATCACAGATATGTACACTGTGCACATGATGGATCCTGCACAACCTCAACATTGGGACGATGCGGCTTCCTTCCCTTACCCACCCAAGTCCACAAACCCAATAGATAAAAGATTGGACAAAGATTTTCAATATGTTCCATCCAACTGGTTCAATCCTGCTCGTGGATATTACCACTTTTCCTCATATAGGTTTAAAAGATATGAAGGGATATATGTGAATGCTGATGCTCCAATATCGGATGTAATGAAGGCCGAAAACGACATGCTTCGTGCCGAGGCAAGAGCCTATACATCTGATTTTGGTGGGGCTGCAGGAATAATTAATGCAAGCACCAGAAAAACCAGAGGTGAAATGCCTGATGTAGCTGCAAATATGAATGATGTAATAAATGCCATACATCATGAACGTTTTGTAGAAATGTACTGTACTGGTATGGGTCTTCAGTTTTTTGAAATGAGAAAACTGAACCTTCTGCAAAAAGGTACACCCTTACACTTGCCGTTGCCAGCTAAAATTTTGGAGACATTTGGTGTACCTATTCCATTTTATACTTTTGGAACTGTTGCAGTAGCTGATGGTATCAATACTTCCAATGCTGGATGGAGATAGTATTTTTTAGTTAAGAACAAGTAAATTTACTAGGAAGGCATTCAGATAATGAATGCCTTCTTTCTTTTGCCCTAAATATACATTCATTGAACTCCTTAGAATAACACATAAAAGAAGACTGATTTTTCCCTCTTCAAAAATTTCATGTAAGTTTGATGCCATTAAAAGCGGGATAATAATAATTGCAATAACACAAAGCCTAATAGTGCATAGTGTATATTGTTTGCTTTTTAACCCTATTCCCAAAAATGGTGTATTCATGCAACAAACAGACTTTTTAGTTATTGGTACCGGTATTGCCGGTTTGACCTATGCCTACAAAATGGCTAAAAAATTTCCTGACAAAAAAGTATTGGTTATCACAAAAGCGACAGCCGATGAGACGAACACAAAGTATGCTCAAGGTGGAGTGGCTGTGGTAAATGATCTGGAAAATGATAGTTTCGAAAAACATATTGATGATACGCTGGTGGCAGGGGATGGTCTTTGCGATAAAAAAATTGTAGAGATAGTTGTGAAGGAAGGACCCGATCGCATCAATGAATTAGTAGCATTAGGCACAAACTTCGATAAAGAAGACGATGGTGATTTCAAGCGTGGAAAAGAAGGCGGGCATAGTGAGTTTAGAATCCTGCATCATAAGGATGTAACAGGCTGGGAAATGGAGCGTGCGTTGTTGGAAGCTGTAAGTCGTTGTCCCAATATTCAGATATGTAAACATTACTTTGTCATAGACATCATCACTCAGCATCATTTGGGATACTTGGTTACAAAATCTACACCCGATATTGAATGTTATGGTATTTATGTGTTGAATCTGGAGACCAGTCAGATTGAAACGATTGCAGCCAAAACAACCTATTTGGCCACAGGAGGCAATGGACAAGTATATCGGGTAACTACAAATCCATACATTGCAACAGGCGATGGAATCGGCATGGTGTTTCGTGCCAAGGGAAGGATAGAAAATATGGAGTTTATACAATTTCATCCTACTGCTCTGTATTTGCCTGGGCAAACAGGTCAGGCATTTCTGATCACCGAAGCGGTACGTGGCGATGGAGGCATTCTACGCAACAAAGATGGGGAGGCTTTTATGGAACAGTATGATGAAAGAAAAGATCTGGCGCCCAGAGACATCGTGGCTCGTGCCATTGATAGCGAAATGAAACGGACCGGTACCGAATTTGTATATCTCGATTGCCGGCATTTTGAATTAAAAAAGTTTTTAGAACATTTTCCAAACATTTACCAAAAATGTCTTAGCCTGGGTATTGACATCAGCAAGGACATGATTCCGGTAGCCCCAGCTGCACACTATAGTTGTGGTGGTATAAAAGTGGATGAATGGGGGCAAACCTCTATCAAGAACTTATTTGCTGTGGGCGAATGTAGCAGTACTGGCTTGCATGGCGCCAATCGACTGGCGAGCAATTCGCTACTGGAAGCTATGGTGTTTGCCCATCGGTGTTTTGAGCATGTTTCTGAAAGAATGGAGGAGATTGAATCAGTACAGATTCCAAATATTCCGGAGTGGAATGCTAAAGGCACTTCTAATCCAAAGGAAATGATTTTGATCACTCAAAGTCTTAAAGAGTTGCGACAGGTAATGAGCGACTATGTAGGTATTGTACGGAACAATATCAGGCTCAGGCGGGCTACTAAAAGACTGGATCTGCTCTTTGAAGAAACAGAAGAACTATACAAGGCCAGTACAGTGTCTCCGCATCTTTTGGAGTTGCGAAACTTAATTACAGTGGGATATCTGATCGTGAAAGGTGCCAGCTTTAGAAAAGAAAGCAGGGGCTTGAATTACAATACCGATTATCCGGGCAAAAGTGAGTTGGTGCAAAACATTGTTCTATAAAATGAAAACGGACACCTGCAAGTGGAAAATGAATATTAGTTTTGAGGGAATAGTATTCGGAAATTAATTTACCTGATTTGTTCAAGCAAAACCGCTAATTACAATAACTTGAAATGTATTATTTCGTTTACGGCATATTATATCTGCTATCATTGCTACCGTTGAGAGTGATTTATCTGATTTCTGATTTTGTTTATGTTTGGGTGTATTATGTATTTGGTTATCGGAAAGAAGTAGTCATGCAAAATTTAATGATAGCGTTTCCTGATAAATCAGAAAAGGAAAGAATTAGAATAGCAAAAGACTTCTATCACAAGTTTATTGACTCCATGGTGGAGACCATAAAACTGGTTTCTGCTCCAAAGTCTTTTTTTGAAAAGCGCTTTACAGGCAATTGGGAAGTGGTCAATCAATTTTATGAATCTGGTCGTTCGGTACAACTACATTTTGGCCACAACTTTAACTGGGAGTGGGGTAATGTAACAACAGTATTTAATTTGAAGTATAAGTTTCTTGGCGTGTACATGCCTTTAAACAATAAAACGTTTGAACGGTTGTTCAAAAAAATTCGCGCCCGAACAGGAACCGTATTGATAAGTGCACATAAAATGGCCGCTGAGTTTTTACCGCATCGCGATTCTCAATATTGTTTAGCACTGGTTGCAGACCAAAGCCCTGGAAGGATCGACAAGGCAAAATGGTTTCAATTTTTCAATAGGAAAACTGCTTTTGTCATGGGGCCGGTTAGAAATGCCATTGTTAATAATACGGTGATCATTTTTGGGTTTATCAGCCGACCCAGGCGTGGCTATTATCATTTGAACTTTTCGCTGGCAGAGGCAAACCCCAAACCAGGCGATGAAATCATGCTGACCAAGAAATACGTAAACTATCTGGAAGAGATTATAAAAGCCAATCCGGATATGTGGCTATGGAGTCATAGAAGGTGGAAGCACCAATGGAAGGCAGAGTATGATGAAGTCATAGAATGATTTATTTAACCTAAGTTTTTCTGTTTCAAACCTTCGTTGTTTTCTCCTTATTTACCTATATTTGCAGCCGCAGGTCTCATACGGCCAGCTCCTGTCGAACCTCCCCAGGGTCGGAAGGCAGCAAGGATAGATGGTTGTAGCGGCGCGATATGAGTAGCCTGCGATTTTTCTTATTTAATATTTAGTATTTTTTTATTGAGTATTACTTTTCTTTTCCTAAACTTTGGAGATATGAATTCCATTGAACTACAGGAAAGATTGAAAATGTTTGCGTATAGAATAGTTCCTTTATGTGAAGCATTACCCCCAAAAAATGTAGCAAAAGTTATAGAATCCCAACAGCTACGATCAGCATTTTCCTCAGCAGCCAATTACAGAACCGTATATAAAGGCCAATCATCCAGGTCAATTACCTCGAAATTGAGTATCGCTTTTGAAAAGATTGACGAGTCTCTTATCTGTCTTGAAGTTATTTCAGATTTGACCTTATTGAAGGAAGGGCTATTGAAAGATGTTGTAAAAGAAGCGGATGAACTAGCAAGAATATTGGCCGCCTCAAAGGAAAAACGAACAAATAAAAAATATTTATTCTTCAATTTTAAATAGGAAATAAAATATGAAATTTTTTCTCGACACAGCAAATCTGGATCAGATTAAAGAAGCCAACGGTATGGGTATTTTGGATGGGGTAACTACCAATCCCTCTCTAATGGCTAAGGAAGGAATTAAAGGGCATGATGCCGTGATGCAACATTATAAGGACATCTGTAATATTGTGGATGGTGATGTGAGTGCCGAAGTGTTTAGTACCGATTTTGACTCGATGGTGGAAGAAGGCAAAAAATTGGCCGCTATCGATCCCAAGATTATTGTAAAAGTGCCTATCATAAAAGACGGCGTAAAAGCTATGAAATGGTTTACTGATCATGGAATCAGCACTAACTGTACGCTTGTATTCAATGCAGGGCAGGCTATATTGGCAGCAAAGGCTGGTGCAAAGTACGTTTCTCCGTTTATTGGTCGCATAGACGATACCTGTTGGGATGGAGTGCAATTAGTGGAGCAGATTGCGCATATTTTTAATGTGCAAGGATTTAAAACACTAGTATTAGCAGCTTCCATCCGTACATCCAATCATATTATTCGTTGCGCAGAAGTAGGTGCAGATGTTTGTACTTGTCCGTTGGATACTATCTTGGGCTTATTAAAGCATCCGCTTACTGATAGTGGGTTGGCCAAGTTTTTGGAAGATGCAAAGAAAACAGTGGGATAGATACTTGAATTAATTATTGATTTGAATAGAGGGCTGAAAGTTGAAAATGGATAATGGCTCGTAAAAGAGGCACATTGTTTTGAAGAGCTTTTATCCGGTTCCAACACTTTTCACTTATGAATATTTCCAATTTTATTGCAAATAGAATAGCCTTTAATAAGATGCGTTCGTTTTCGCGTTTTATTATCAGACTATCTATTGTTGCTACGGTTATTAGTGTGGCTGCCATGATTGTTACTTTGGCATTTGCAAATGGGTTTCAAGAAAAAGTGAGTGAAAAAGTGTTTAATTTCTGGGGACATGTACGTATTCAACAATCCACTCCCTTTGCTTCCATCATTACCGAAGAAACACCCATACAAAATAACCTGGCTTTAGAAAAAGAGATAGATGCATTACCAGACGTAAAAAAAGTATATCCCTTTGCTACCAGATATGCCATCATAAAAACCAAGGAGGATCTGCAAGGGGTGCTAGTGAAAGGGCTGGCCAGGGGGTATGATTTTAGTACACTCAAGGAGTTTATGGTTGGAGGGCAACCCATTCGGTATAACGATTCCACCTATAGCAGAGATATCATGATATCTCAGAAGACAGCCAGTGAGCTGAACTTGAATGTGGGTGAAAGAGTATTGATTTACTTTATCCGGCCAGACAGAACCATAAGGCCAGACAGGCTAACCATTTCAGGCATATTTAAAACAGGAGTAGCAGATTTCGATAACACTTTTGCTATTGGCGATATCAACCTTATCCGAAGGTTGAACAATTGGCAGATGAATGAAGTGGGCGGCTATGAAGTGGTTTTGAAAGATTATAAATTGGCAGACACAGTGGCCAGACAAATTTATGCCTTAAAAAATTTTGATGATGATCTAAGCGCACATAGCATCAAAGACTATATACCTAATATTTTTGACTGGCTTAATATGCAGGACATTACCAGAAATGTACTCATTGGTATCATGATCGTGGTGGCGGTGATCAATTTGATTACCTGCCTGATCATTCTGGTGTTGGAACGTATCAGAATGGTGGGGGTGTTGAAAGCCATTGGTGCCAGTGATTGGACAGTGCAAAAAATATTTTTAAGGTATAGCCTCATCATTGCTGTTCGCGGAATAGTTATCGGTGCTTTGATTGGCTTGGGTTTGTTATTTGCACAGGTAAAAACTGGCTTCATTAAATTAGATGAAGATGCCTACTATATGGATAAAGCGGCTGTAAAAATTTCGGCTGGGGAAGTTTTATTTATTTGTGGCACCACTTTTTTTATATGTCTGTTGGTGCTTTTGATACCTTCCTATGTGGTAAAAAGAATTCAGCCTGTGAAAGCTATTCATTTTCGATAATACTGGTTCAGGTGAGTTGGGAAAGAATAATGCCAGTGGCTACAGCCGCATTTAGGGATTCGGCCGCACCACGTTTTTCAATAGTGATTTTTTCTGTAACATAGGGTAGAATATTTTCCCTTATGCCTTTAGATTCATTCCCAATAATTATAATGCCTCTTTCCGGTGGAGCAAATTGTCCAATGGACTTGCCATCTAGCACTGCACCATAGACAGCCAAATCGGAATGCTGGCGTAAGCATGCTTCCAAGTCGGTATAAAAAATTTTTATTCTAAAAATACTACCCATAGTAGCCTGCACCACTTTGAAGTTGTAGGCATCGGCGCAATCCTTGCTGCAAATTATTTGTTTTATGCCAAACCAGTCGGCAATGCGAATAATAGTACCCAAATTTCCAGGATCCTGAATGCCATCCAAAGCCAGAGAAATACCTTTTTCTTCAGGCACAAATTCCTGACTGTCTGGAGTATGAACCAGTGCCAGCACCTGATTGGGTGAGATGAGTTGCGAAATTTTCTCCAGCTCCCAATTGGTAATGATAGTGGTTTCGATTTCTGCCAGCGCTATCTCATTTTCTAAAACCCAGGAAGCTAGTGCATATACTTTATTAATTTTCGCTATTTTGTTGCCAATGGCTTCTATTACCAACTTAGGGCCTTCGATGATGAAAAGACCTTCTGAAACCCTTTGTTTTTTTTGGCTTAAAGTTTGAATATATTTGACCTCAGATTTACTCAGCATTTCTTCAAGTTAATTCAGTCTGTGTACAATAAATTTAGTTTATACAAAAATATACATCTTCTTGTCCTGCCAATAGTATTGGTTATAGTTTTTTCCTCTTGTACGGTGTTTACCATCGTAAAGGATAGCCCTGCCAATAAGCCATTTGTTTTCGAAACCACGGTAAGCATTGAACACTCCGATATAAAAAGCGATGAAAAAGCAAGGCTCGAAGGAGGACTTTATGAGCAATTGGATGATGATATTACTGCAAGAAAATTGGATAAAGTGCTTTGGGAAGTGCTAAAGAATCCAAAGCCTTTGGACAGTTCGTTGCTAACAAGATCCATTGAGTACATGCACTACTATTTACATGGCGAAGGATATTTTCAGGATTCGATATCCTATACTACACATGTTAAACAATCTGGTGAGCAAGAAAGGGCATATATCAATTTTAGAATAAACTTAGGCAAGGTTACCAGAATAGATTCGATATCCTACTCATTGACTGTTGATAGTTTACAACATCTTGCAGACAGTACCCGAGCCAATGCACTGATCAAAAAAGGATCTCCATTTGCACAAGGTCCTATCTCACTGGAGTTTGACAGGTTGGTAGAGCTCTATCGAAATAATGGATATATGTTGTTTAAGAGGAGCAATCTGTATGCCTTGTGGGATACAGTTGATCTGAGTATGTTGCAACCTGCTCTGGATCCGTTGGAACAAATTATGATGATGAAGAAGGCGCAGGAACGATTGTTAAAACCTACTGCCAACCTAGAGATAAGATTAAAACAATTGGATGATAGCAGTAGTGTAAGAAGATTCTATGTAGGGAATGTGACAATTTATCCTGATATTAGACTTGCTTCCACAGCTTCGGATACAACTTATAGGAAGACAATTGACAATATCACCATCATCCAAAATGCCAATAAATTCAAACCTAGAATATTCCCACAATATGTTTATCTGGAGCGGGGAGAACTTTACAAACAAAGCAGGTATTTGCGTACCCTGAACCGGTTTTCTAGTTTGGGATCATGGCGATTGGTAGATTTGAGAGAGACACAAAGAGGAACGACAGATACAGTAGATTTTGTGATGCGTCTTACACCAGCAAGTAAACATAATTTTACGACCAATTTTGAAGGGAGCTTTAGCCAAAGCGTCATTGGAGATTTTGTTGGCCTTGGAGTAAATTTTGGATTGCAAAACAGAAACTTTCTAAAAACAGCCAATCAACTAACAACAAGTATTCGCTATGGTGTGGAACTGGGAGGTATTTTTAAAAAAGGAAATCTCATACAAACCCAGCAGGTAAGTATGAGTAATTCACTGATCTTCCCTCGCCTTGTGTTTCCGGGCTTAGGAAATTTTAAGAAAGACTTTAGAGGTAATACACAATCTATTTTTAGCATCAATGTGGCCAATACAGATCGTCGTGTATTTTTTAATCTGGCCACTCTGAATTCTTATTGGGGATACGACTTTTCCTGGAGAGCCAGGAACTTCTTTTTGAACAATAAGTTGTACAATTTGGGCATTAAATTGCCAAACATAGAATATTCTTTTTTGGAGAAGAAAGACAGCCTCAATAAACTGATCATCAGTAATCCGTCCATTAAGAATCTGTTTTCAGATGGATTAATTACTTCATTCATTGCAAACTTTTCTATGCCCTGGAATAGTGCCAACAAAAGAACACAGCATGTCTTAAGAACAAATGTAGAATTGTCTGGTCTGCTTACAGGGTTTATCAAAAATCGATTTATTGAAAAAGAACTTTACCGTTTTGTAAAAGTAGATGCAGAGTATGCAAGATTGTATAAAATTTCTGATAAAACGGGTCTGGTACTTAGAGGCTTTGGAGGCATAGGCTATGAGTTAGGATCTACTCCTAACCCCGACAAACGTTCTCAGCTTCCATTTTTCAAACAGTTCTATAGTGGTGGTCCCAATAGTATGCGTGCCTGGCAATTGAGACAATTGGGGCCGGGTTCGCTGGTGAGCAATTTTGCAGGATCTGCTGGCGTTCCCGACCGGTTTGGAGATGTGCAGTTAGAAGGTAATATCGAGTTTCGTTTTCCTGTTTTTAGACTTTCCGGCATTCCAATCAATGGTGCGGCGTTTACGGATATTGGAAATGTGTGGTTACTAAAAAAGGATGCAGGAAATACTAATGAGGTAATCAATCTTTCGAGCCTAGGTACAGATCTGGCAATAGGTTCTGGCCTGGGGTTGCGTATGGATTTTAGTTTTCTGGTTATTCGCCTGGATTATGGATATAAAGTAAAAGATCCCAGCCCAAGTGCAGACAATATCGGCTATCGAAATAAGTTTTTTGCCTATCCTTTTTTTAAAGGAAGTCAATTACAATTGGGAATAGGCTATCCATTTATTTTCTAACTTTTTTCAAGCAGCCAAGGAAGGTGATAGCGCTTTTTAATCTGGTAGTTTGTTACAATGTATTTTTTGATATGTTGCATAGCTTCATCCACACTATCGGTAAACAAAACCAAATTCAAATCTTCGGGCGAAATAGTCCCTTTCTCCGCCATGTCCTGTATAGCGTCCATTAAATCTGCATAAAACTCTTTCCCAAAAATCACAATCGGAAATTCGGTAATGGTTCTGGTTTGTACCAGTGTAAGTGTTTCAAAAAATTCATCCATAGTGCCAAATCCGCCAGGCATAATGATAAATGCATAGCTATATTTTATCAATAATGTTTTTCTCAAAAAGAAGTGGTCAAAAGTTACTGTTTTTGTGAGATAGGGGTTGTAATGTTGTTCAAATGGCAGTCTGATATTACATCCAACCGATTTTCCTCCCCCTTCAAAGGCACCTTTGTTTGCAGCCTCCATAATGCCGGGACCTCCACCTGTCATGGTGGTTAAACCGGTAGCGGCGATTCTTTTGCCAAACTCTTCAGCTTTTTGATAATAAATATTATCAGGCTTAAATCGGGCTGATCCAAAAACAGTGATACATGGTCCCACAAAATGGAGGCCTCTTAACCCTTTGAACAGTTCCCAAAACACTTTCACCATAAAAATAAATTCGTATCCTCTGCTTTTGGGGCCGTCCAGATAGACAGCTTCCATTGCGGGGATTATAGGTTCGCCAATATTTTTCAATTTTGTTTTTTTTACATCTTCCATAAACAAGAATTAAGAAGTGAGCGTTGTTCCAATATGCATTTATCATTTACTGCACCTCAAGCTGGCAGGTGGGTAACAAGCATGTAGAAGAGCGAATATAATTTAAAGTTTATGAAATGGCAACCACTTAATTTTGTTTCCTAATATAACAGAACCGATGCGAATCATAAGCTACAATGTAAACGGCATCAGAGCCGCAATAAAGAAAGGATTGGTGGAATGGCTCCAAACCGACCCGGCAGATATTATCTGTATCCAGGAAACAAAGGCCGAAAAAGACAATGTGGATATGGAAGCTATAAACCAATTGGGGTATCAGGATTATTGGTTTTCGGCTAAGAAAAAAGGATATAGCGGCGTGGCCGTATTCACAAAAATAAAACCGGATCATGTAGAATATGGTACCGGTCATCCAGTAAGTGATGAAGAGGGAAGGGTGATACAATTAGATTTTGGAAAAATCAGATTAATCAATGCCTATTTTCCATCGGGCACAAGTGGAGATATTCGGCAGGACTACAAATACAAGTGGCTGGATGAGTTTTACAACTACCTCAATCTTATCAAAAAGGAACATCCCAATCTGATAGTTTGTGGTGATTACAATATTGCCCATCGGGAAATAGATATTCATGATCCAAAGGGGAACAAAAACTCCTCCGGATTTTTGCCAGCCGAGCGCATCTGGATGGACAAGTATTTGCAAGCTGGATTTGTGGACACCTTTAGAGTGATTCATCCGGATGAACCGCACAGATATAGTTGGTGGAGTCAGCGTTTTCCAAGTGTAAGACTGAATAACAAGGGATGGCGGATAGACTATATTTCTGTAACCGAACCTCTGGCAAAAAGAGTGGAAGGTGCCGATATTTATCCTGATGTAAAACACAGCGATCATTGTCCCATTTATGTAAAACTAAAGCCATGATGCCCCACAATACTAAACTAGTTTATAATGTTACCAACAAGGTGACGCATCAAATTCATAAAGAATGGTTGCAATGGATGAAGCAAATTCATATCCCCGCTGTGCTAGCAACCGGCTGCTTTTTGGATGCTACCATCTTAAAGGTAAGCGAGGTGGATGACGAAGAAGGGCCTACCTATGCTATACAGTACTATGCAACAAGAGAACAAGAATATGAAAGGTATGTACAAGAGTTTTCCACCTCGCTAAGACAGGACACCATAAACAAATGGGGTGATCAATTCATTGCTTTTAGAACAATTATGGAAGTTGTGAATTGATTGTGAATAAGATTTATTTTATTCTTATTTGAAAAGAAAAAAAATGTATATTTCTCTGAATCCCTTTGCAGACAGGCTTTTGAGGCATTGATCGCTGAAACCTTTTGCTACAAAGGGTTTCGGCGGATTGCTTTGTTTGTACAGAGTTTAGCGAGTAATTGTTTTTGGGCGGAAACGCTTGTCCTGACTGAGTTACAAGCGATTCTTTATCTAGAACTATAACAAAATATTTTGTTGCTATCATTCAAAACCATCTAAATTTGTTATACATAAATACACTATCTAAAAATTAAATTATGAACAAGTCAGAACTGGTAGAAAAGCTAGCTAAAGATGCCGGAATTACAAAAACGCAAGCCAATGCTGCTTTGGATTCATTTACTGAAACTGTAACCAAAACCTTGAAAAAAGGGGATAAAGTTACATTGGTTGGATTTGGAACATTTTCTGTAACAAAGAGAGCTGCCCGAAATGGTCGCAATCCTAAAACTGGTTCCGTAATCAAAATCAAAGCTAAGAAAGTAGCACGTTTCAAGGCTGGTAAAGTTCTATCATCAAAAATCTAACAGCTGCCCTCAAGTTATTAAATGCCCTGAATCTGTCAGGGCATTTTCATTTATGGGGCAGGATACATTGACGAGAAATATTTCAACCCTGCTTATGACTGTATTTGCTTCATTTGCCTGTTTTTCAGAACAGGCCATCCCAAAAAGAAAAAATCAATTTCCTCTTAGATTACAATTCCGAAAAGCAGGAAAAATATTTGAGGAGCATTTCATTTAATATCTTATTTTACACAAAACTTATTTATGCAAAGAGATATTTTTGGCTGGTACAGCCCTGCACTCAACAAGGAGATGCCCATCGTTTCTTATGGCTACTATGGTTTTTCCTTGCTGCTGGTGCCTACCGCAGCGGCAGATTATTTGGAGTACGAGCGTTTTTTAATGATAGAGTCGCTAGCTCCATTTATTGATGATGGAAAAATTAAAGTGTTTTCAATAGATAGTGTAAATAATGAAAGCTGGTTAAATAATAGCATGTCGCCCTGGGATCAGAGCAACCGACACGTGCAATGGAACGATTATATTTTCAATGAAGTGGTGCCATATATCAAAAATGCCACCAGTTGGAATACGCCACTTATTGTAAGTGGGGCATCATTTGGAGCTCTCCACAGTATGAATTTATTTTTGAAACGTCCGGATTTGATAAACGGGGTAGTGGCTATGAGCGGGGTGTATGATCTCACTTATTACAGCAAGGGGTATAAAGACGACAATGTGTATTTCAATAGCCCACAACACTATATGCCCAATATGACTGATCACACAAGTCTGGAAGCAATAAGGAAAAGCGACCATATTCATATTCTGACTGGAAGCGGTGATTTTGAAGATCCAAAAGCGGGTGGCGATTTCGCAAAAATATTATATGACAAGGGGATCAACTACGATTTTCAGGATTGGGGGCCAGGTTATAAGCACGATTGGCCTACATGGCGCGACATGTTACCTTCCATTTTAACGTATAAATTTGGTTTATAGCCATTACGTGGCCGTACTACTCAGCATTTTTTCTTTAATGCACTAGCACATCTTGCCGGATCAGGGTGATCAGGCAAGATGTTTTATCATGTTTTGAAATCTGGTCCCATCAATCATTTTCGCACCAAGACTTTCCAGATAGGGTGTGTAAACCTGACAGTCGATCAACTGAACATCTTCCAAAATCAACGCTTGAACGTATTTGGTGAAAGCAAATTTGGAGGCATTGCTCACCAAACTAAACATGCTCTCACCAAAAAAAACTTTACCTAATTTGATACCATATAACCCTCCCACAAGTTGTCCGTCTTGCCATACTTCTGCGCTATGTGCAAATCCAATTTCATGCAGTTTGCAATAGGCACTAACAATTTCTTCATTGATCCAGGTTCCAGATTCGTGGGGACGATAAACGTTTTTGCATTGAGAAATTACCTCTTTAAAACATTTGTTGATCGTGAACTCAAAAGCATTGCGGTTCAGGAGAGGTTTTAGGCTTTTGCTTATTTTGAGTTCCTGTGGTATAAGAATAAACCTTGGATTGGGGCACCACCAGAGTATAGGAGGTTCACTGTACCAGGGAAAAATTCCGGAACGGTAGGCCAGCAACAATCTTTCGATAGATAAATCACCGCCGATAGCCAATAAGCCATCAGGTTCTGCCAGATGAGAAGGAGGGAAATAAATGGATTCGTCGAGGGCAAAAATTGCCATTATTGTAAAATGATTTCAGTGAATTGAGGTTGGATTGTATTGAAAAGATTAGCAGACTACTTCTTCAATGGTTGCATTGATGCCTCTTTCCAAAATTGCCTCACACATAGGTCTAAGGTCATCGTACTCTCCGTCTTTTACGGCATATTTCCCTTTAAAGTGAATGATGTAGGAGCATTGTTCGGCCTGCTCGAAATTATGACCACACACTTCCATTAGTGTTTCTATTACCCATTCAAATGTATTTACCTCGTCATTCCATACAATCAACTGGCAGGAAGATGCGGGGGCTGTTAGCACATCCGAATCTTCGAGGAATCTTGTATCCGTGTTGTTTTGCATGGTGCAAAGATATATTTTTTATTATACTGGTAAGAGTGATGGACCAGGCAGGTCGCCTATTGTATTATTGAACTTTTAGAAACTAAAGTTTTTGAATTTGTGAAATTAGCTTTGTTTTTATATTGCTAAAATTGATAAAGGAGGAAAATGTATAAAAGGCCTAGATCGTTTTGAAATCGCTGATACAAAGCACATGATTACAAAATCCATATTCTGTAGTATCATTGCTGCTTACAATTACCAATCTGTCTGCACAGTATTTTTCTATGAGCTCCAGGTAGAGTTGAATACCTGCGGTGTCCAGATTGGTGCAAGGCTCGTCCAGTAGGATGGTAGGTGTGTTAGAAAAAATACTTTGTGCTAATTTCACTCGCTGCTTCATTCCGCTACTGTAATCACCAATTTTCTTATGTCTGGCATCTTCCAGTTGAATTTCTTTGGCAATAAAGTCAATACTAAGGCCATTAATAAATGGTTTGAAGGATTGGTGAAAATTCAAAAACTCAATTAGGGTGAGTTCTTCGATGAGTTCAAGATAGGGGGCGCAAAAAGAAATGGATGCAAATATTTTGTCTGGTGCAAGGGGGTTATTATTAATGAAATGGGAGCAACTGCCTTCGTTGATAGAAATAGCACCTCCTAACAATTGCAATAGTGTGCTTTTGCCACTACCATTAGACCCTGTAACGGCATACCCATTACCTGATTGGAATGTGTAGGAAAGATGGCGAAAAATCCAATCTCGATTAAAACGTTTACCAGCGTTATCCAATTGAATCTTCATCACTATTTCCTTTGCTGTAACGCTTTATGATGCCTCTGGTGCTTTCTTGTATGAATGTCAGAATTTCATCCCTTTCATCAGTAGCTGGGAAGTCCTCTTCCAGAATTTGAACAGCTTGAGATACGTTTAGCCCTTTATTGTAAATGACCCGGTAAATATCCAGAATATGATTTATTTTTTCTACCGAATAGCCTCTGCGTTTTAACCCTACTGAATTGACACCGCCATAGCTCAGAGGTTGTCTTGCCGCTTTGATATAGGGAGGAACATCTTTGCTTACCAGAGAACCACCACTGATAAAGGAATGTTCTCCCACATGAACAAACTGATGAACCGCACATACTCCTCCAAAACTCACATAATCTCCCAGAATCACATGACCAGCAATTTGAGTACTATTGCTAAGTGTGCAATAATCACCAATAGTGCAATCGTGGCCGATATGACTATAGGCTAGTATCCAGCATCCTTTGCCTACCACTGTTTTCCACTTGTCGCTTGTTCCTCTGTGTATGGTTACAAATTCACGAATGACACAATCATCGCCTATTTCTACATGGGTTTTTTCCCCTGCATATTTTTTGTCTTGTGGTTCGGAACCAATAACAGCACCTGGAAAAATTTTACAATTTTTCCCAATTTTCGTCCCTTCCTGAATAGTTACATTTGAACCTATCCAAGTGCCTTCGCCTATTTCCACATTTGGATGAATGACTGTAAATGGTTCAATTTTCACATTGGTTGCAACTTTGGCATCCGGATGTATATAAGAGTTGAAATGTATCATTGAGTTGCAAAATTATTAGTTGCCTTCCAAATAATACTTGGAAGGATATAAAATTTCTTTAATAGTAATAACAATTTGATAATATGACCAAAATTAAGGCTAATACCTGTTTATTGATTATTTAATTGAACAATATTACTTTTGCAGTGATTTTATGTGTCAGCAACTAGAAATAAAAGAATTTAGCAGAAAATGGTCCATGCTAGCATCTGAACCTCAGCAATTGGCTTTGAAAGAACAACATATTCCTGGAGCGGTGAACTATTCTATCCGTCGGGTTGTACGTAGCGAGGAAGAGCAGATAGAAGATGTGGGGATGGTACATTACACGTACAAAGGAGCCAATAATGATCAAAACAAGCTTACTCTAAGATTTTGTGTTACGGGTAATATGTATTGTGTGTTGGATAGTTGTCAAAAATGTAGCCTGGGAAATGCCAAAAACTGCGCAGACAGTATTCCTTGTTTTGATGTGGTTTCGGTGGATTATACGGCCTCACAACTGGCTCAGTTTGCCAGTTCCAAGAACCCAAATACTCATACAGACCTAATTCTGAAATTTGCCAGGAAGCAGTCTTTTCAAAAAACAGTACCTCTTTGTTGCAAAACAAAATGTGTTCTGGAATCACTTGTCAATCATAAATATACCGGCAATCTGGAAAACATTTATGTAAATGCTCAATTACAAATGCTGCTTTTATACAGTATGGATTGGGTAGCAGAGAAAGGAGAAATATTGACTTGCCGGTTTCTAAATAGTGAAACCGACCGTGAAAAAATAATGCAGGCCAGAGAAATATTAATTCAAAGTTTCGACCAGCCTGTTACTATCAAAGAACTAAGCAGAAAAGTGGCTATGAATGAGTGCTACCTTAAAAAAGGATTTAAGGAAATGTATGGTACTACTATTTTCGAGTTCTATCAAAGCCAACGCATGGAACACGCCAAGTTTCTTCTTTATGAAAAAGGGATGAATGTGACCGATGTCTCCATGATGCTAGGATATTCATCTATATCTCACTTTAGCACTGCCTTTAAAAAACAAACAGGGCTAAAGCCCTGTGAGTTATTGTTGCGATAAGTGTATTCAATTTTTTATGCCCTTACTCTTTTCAGTCCCACTTTGTGTCCAGATATGGCGAAATACAAAATATACAGGTAGCAAGGCAGCACTGCAATAAAGTAGGCCAATTGAAAGTTTAAGCCCATTGTCTCTTTTAGAAATCCATAGAGTAATGGCCAGATAGCCCCACCTGCGATACCCATAATCATAATTGCTGATCCTACTTTTACAAACTTTCCAAGGTGGCTGATACCTAGAGGGAAAATTGCCGGCCACATCAGTGAATTAGCCAAGCCTAATAATCCAATAAAAGCCACAGCCACATATCCACTACTTACATAAGCGGCCACAGAAAATACCACTCCAAGAATGGCACAAATTTTTAAAGCGGCTTGTTGTGATAAATGTTTTGGAATAGTGATAATCCCTACAATATATCCCACTAACATGCCTGCAAGCGTCAATGCGGTAAAGTATTTTGTAATATCTGCACTGATACCTAGCTCCTTTCCATAAACGCCAATGATGTCACCAGCCATTACTTCAGCAGCCACATATAGGAAAATACAAAATGCCCCTAAGAAAAGATGAGGGAACTGAAAAATGCTTTTATGATGGATCACTTCACCACTTTTTTCATCCACCACATCTTCCTCTGGATGCACTTCGGGAAGGTTCATGAATTTGATAACAAAAGCAAATAATACAAAGACCACAGCCAAAATAATATATGGCATATTCACTCTGGAAAGTACATCATTCAACAGTTGGATTTTGTCGTCACCGGTGGCGGCTTCAATCTTTTTTTCCAGATCGGTAGCATTCTTTAAGAATAAGGCTCCCATAATAAAGGGCACAGTCATACCTGCAAATTTGTTGCAGATGCCCGCCATACTTATTCTTTTCGCCGCACTTTCTATTGGTCCGATAATAGATAGATAAGGATTGGATGCAGTTTGCAAGAGAGCCAAAGCAGCACCCTGCACAAAAATACCTGTAAGAAAAAGACCAAATGAGTGAGTTTTGGCTGCTGGAATAAAAATTAATCCTCCAATTGCCAGCACGACCAATCCAAGCATGATGCCATTCTTAAAGCCGGTTTTCTTCAATATCCAGGAGGAAGGCAAGGCTAAAAAGAAATAGGCCATATAGGAAGAAAAAGTTACAAGAAAAGCCTGAGTATCAGACAGGCTAAAAGATAATTTGAAAAAAGGAATCAATGTGCCATTCGCCCAAGTTACAAATCCGAAAATGAAGAAAAGGGCACAAATAGCAATGAGTGGTACTAGAAATTTTTTGTTTGTTTCTGTTGGCATAATCAGTGAATTTAGAATGGGTTAAAAGTACAGGAAAATAGCTAATGGCAATCAGAATGGGCAAACGGTTGCACTATTTTTTTAAATTGTAAAAATGACTGATAAAGTCTAACCCAAATTAGGTATTGAAAAGCTTTGCGTATCAATTTAAATTTGTTTGCAAATAGCCTATAAAGACTTGTCAGAGAAAACCATTCCAAAGAATCACCGCCCTCGCCGAAAAGCGGATAGTAAACAGAGTAGGCACTAAATCCAATCATAATATGGCAACATCAAAAACACCCCGGAAAAGACAAACCCCTTCGGTTACCTCTTCTGCCAATGAAGCCGCAGAAGCACTTACAACATCTGCCAGAACCATGGGCAGAATTGCCGGTGCCTCCCGAGCTGCTTCCAGAGCATTGAGCACAAATCTAACTTCGGAGCTAAACAACATTGACTTTAAGAAAATGATAGGAGGCCCACTTCAGGCTTGTGTGGACGCTCAGGTAGCATCTTCGCTGGCTACTATCAATTTTATTAATGAAGTGGGGTTTACCACAGATACCTCTGGTAAAAAAGAATTAGTGATGGTTGATTTTTCACATTCCCGCAAAGATGTGAAAGCTGATGGGACAGCCGATGACAAAACCATCAACATAAAAGTTCCTTTGATTGCTATGCTGCCCATACCCAGCCTACGCATAGACCATGTAACTATTGACTTCAATGTAAAACTTAACTCGGTGGAAACTTCACAGGTAAGTAGCGATTTTAAAGTTGCTGCAGAAGTGAAGGGTGGTTGGGGACCTGTGAACTTTAAAGTGTCCGCTTCCTACCAAAGAAAAAGTACTACTGGCGTTGAGGTAAGAAAAGAATATGCACTTAACGTGAATGTGAAGGCTGTACAAGACGAAATACCAGCGGGTCTGGAAAAAATTCTAAATATGCTTTCTGCATAAAGGTTGTTTTTTTGTTTAGCAAAACCTAATAACCGGAAGTACATTTAGCTTCCGGTTATTCAAATCAAATTGTATGGCGAATATTACAATGAGTGATTACATTGGTTTCATATTTTCTGAAGTTACCAGAGCCAGAGTAATAGCTGATTCGGAAAGTAGGCGTATTGCCGAGTTGTATGCTACAGACGAAGTACTCAAAAACTTTTCTGTCCCCCGGTTTAAGATTCCGGAAATGAACCTGTCAATACCTGTGATTGTTTCTGGTGCAAAGTTTTCTACCGTACTGGCTTTTTCTGTGAAGAAGGATGACTTTATAGCCTTTCTACAAACAAAAATGAAAAATGCGTTGACTACACTTCGCATTAAAATGAGACGTATTTCCACCCTGCCTGGTAAAATAGATATTGATCTGGTGAGGCCCCGCCCCAATATTATTGCCCAACCTATCCGGTCGGCAGTAAAGGGCAGAGGTTCCAAAAAAGATCCGGCTTCAGATGAAAAAATGCTCAATGAGTTTTATATTTTATTAAAAGAAAATTCTGACCCTTCGGATCCGGATAATATTGTACACATAAAATGGTCGGAATATTTTTTTGCAGCAATCGAAAGTCATAAGCTTTTGGACGATTATAAAAAGCATTACCCAAACAATGAGTTATATATTCAAACACTGAATGAGGTGCTCGAGTGGGTAAAACATTACACAATAGTTGTTTCCACCAGGATTGACAATCTATTGGTGGATCCCGAAACAAATACCGTTAAGAATAATAGCACGGATAGCACCATCTTCTTGATCAATGCTAAAATAATGGAGGAAGGCATATTTATTAAGTCTGTAAAAAATACCGAAACCGGAGAGGAAAACAAGATAGTAGAATTTGAGTAAACCTGCGAAAGAAAGCCGATATGCAAAAATTCTTTTTTAATGAGCAAAATAAAATTTCTGGGTTAGTGAGCGATTTGAATAGCACTCTCACTAAGTTCAATAATCGGGACTTTGATGCATCCGTTAGTGTTCAAATGTTGCTGAACAAAACTATTCTGGTTTTTAAGGAACTTGGAGATGCCTTACGGGAAAGTGAAGTAGCGGTCTTATTATCAGAATTTTTGTTGACACGAAAAGGGCTTAATACTATTAGGTTTGAGAAGCAAAGCGGTGGAAGAACCGAGTTGCAGCATTTGATTACCTATAAAATATTACAACAAATGCAAATGCTGCTTCAGCAGGTGTTACAAAAAAATCAGGATAAGGTGATAGAAGTTTCTTCCCTGATAGCACAAATTGTTACTGCGGCTTTACAGGCAAATATCATCCATGATACAGCCATTGCTAATTATCAATCTGGGAAAGATGCCGAAACGTTTTGGAATCTTTTTGCTACGGACACCAGCCTTCTTCTGGCACAAAAACGGGCGTTGCTAATTGTCAGTAAGTATGACTGTTTGATTATTTTGGATGACTTGATTACACACTTACAATAATTGGTTTATAAGACAATACGGCTATCTGCCAATTCACTGATAAATTCTGAAACTAAAGAGGTCCATCCGGTTTGATGGCTTGCTCCAAGTCCTTTACCGGTATCGCCATGAAAATATTCAAAAAACTGAATCAGATCCTTGTTTTCCGGCTGCTGATAAAACCAGTTGTATTCGCCATAAATAGCCCTTTCCCCTTTTGCATCTTTGTGAAATATGTGGATCACTCTTTTTGCCAGTTCAGTCGAAACGTCAAACAAATTCATTTTGTTACCAGAACCGCTCGGGAAATCAATTAATAGGCTATCCTGATAAAACTTGCCTAGTTTTCTGATGGATTGGATTATAATGAAATTAATCGGAATCCAGATTGGGCCACGCCAGTTGGAGTTGCCGCCAAACATATCCGAAGTGGAATCGCCGGGATCGTATTGGATAGAATGAACCACCCCATTTATCGTAACCGAATAGGGATGATCTTTGTGAAATTTGGATAATGCTCGGATGCCTCCAATCGATAAGAATTCTTTCTCATCCAAAAGGCGTTCCAACAAAGCAATGAGTCTTTCTTTGGGAACCAAAGAAAACAAGAGCTCGTCCCCATCTCCCAATTCTTCCTTGGGCCAAAAACGGTCGTTTTTCAAGCGGTATTTTTTATACCACTGAAACCGTTTGGTGAAGTCGGGTAGTTTTTCAAAAACTTCTTTTCTGATGGTGGATACAGCGTACAGCGATGTAAGACCTACAATAGATTGAATGCGCAATGGTTGAGGCGGAGCATCACGCATACACAATACATCATAGTAAAACTTGTCCTCTTCGTTCCATAATACATGCTCGTTTAATGCTTCAGCTATCAGAATAAAATGTTCGAAAAACTTGGTGGCGGTATCTTCAAAGCTATTATCTACCAAGGCAATTTCTATAGCCATATCCATCATGCTGAGGGCGTACACCCCCATCCAACTGGTGCCATCGGCCTGTTCTAGTTGTATGTCCCCCTGATCATGATAACTACGGTTGAACACGCCAATATTGTCAAGTCCAAGAAATCCTCCTTCAAAAATATTGTCTCCTTTCCGATCCTTTCGATTGATCCACCAGGTGAAGTTGATGAGCAATTTTTGAAATACTTTTTTCAAAAAATTAATATCGCCTTTTCCGGTAATTTCTTTTTCTATTTCAAAGATTTCCATTGCAGCCCAGGCCTGTACAGGTGGGTTTACATCACTAAAGTTCCATTCGTAGGACGGTAATTGGCCGTCTGGTTTCATGTACCATTCCCGCATCAAAAGCAGTAATTGATTTTTAGCATATACAGGATCGATGGATGCCATAGAAATACATTGAAAACTTTGATCCCATGCAGCATACCACGGGTATTCCCATTTGTCTGGCATAGAGATTACGTCTTGGTTTTTAAGATGTTTCCACTCGCTGTTTCTACCATAAGGACGTAAGGGATTGATGGGTGTAATATCGTCCGATATCGATAGCCATTTTCCACATCATAATGATAGTACTGTTTACTCCATAGCAATCCAGCCGATGCCTGCCTTTGGATTTTTGTAAGCTCAGGATCATTTTCTTTTGGGAATCTGGTAGCATAGAACTCATCTGCCTCAGCTTTTCTTTTTTCAAACAAATTTTCAAAACGCACATCAAAGGGCTGGTCTAGTTGCTGATCCGAAATTCTGCAAAAAATAGAAATGGTTTCGCCGGATGCAATATTGCGTTGGTAAACGGGCGAAAATTTTGTACCGGATTTTTTATTTCTTAATTGTTTCAGATTTTCGCCACCAATAATGGCATCATGAAAGGCATCTTTTACAAAAATACTTTTGTTGGGTTTGCCTTCTATTTTTTGAGTATTGGTTTCGTTTTCGGTGTAAAGTGTATCCTCTGCATCCTGAAAATAAAAATAATAATTTCCTAATCGTGGGTGCTCCGCAAAAATAGTGTTGTTGCCTACCGGTGAAAAGTTGGGCTTTGTTTTCAGGCTTCCATATTTATGCCATCGGTTATAAAACCATAAAGTAGGCAGTACAGTAATAGGTGCCGAATCTTTATGATGGTTGGTGATGTTGATCCGAATGCCAATATCGGTACTATTTGTTTTGGCATAGGTAACATGTACATCAAAGTATTGCTTGTTGTCGAAGATACCCGTATCCAAAATTTCGTATTCCGATTCTAGTTTGCTTAGTTTTCTGTTTTCTTCTCTTAGCTGTTTATAAGGAAATTCATTCTGCGGATATTTATATAAATATTCCATATAATAATGCGTAGGAATATTATCTAAATAGTAGTAGAGTTCTTTTACATCCTCGCCATGATTGCCTTCGTAGTTTCCTAAACCAAATAGGCGCTCTTTTAATATAGGATCTTTGCCATTCCATAGGGCTACAGCAAAACAGAGGTTTTGAAAAAAGTCTGATATGCCGGCGATGCCATCCTCTCCCCACAGGTATATTCTGGAATGGGCATGGTCGAAAGGAAAGTATCCCCAGCTATCTCCATGTTCGCTGTAGTCCTCACGTACGGTGCCCCATTGGCGCTCACTGACATAAGGCCCCCATTGTTCAAGTGGAATTTCTTTGCTGGCGTTTTCTTGTAATCTTTTGTACTCTTCGTTCATAAACATTGTATTAGTAATAGCGAATTGGAACCTCTATCATATCCACGAAGCCCTGAAGAAAATAGAGCTTTTTTTGTAAGATATACTTTTATTTTTAAACAGAATGGTATTGAGTGAAAGCCTCTTGATATGATCCAGAATAAGAAACAAAAAAAAACGAATGCAACTATAGCATTCGTTTTCTTAATGGTTCGAAATCCAGGTTTCAGAAATTAGTATCGTCTAAAAATGGAGTACAACACTTTCTTGTCATATTCTGTAAGAGATTTAGAAGAATCATTTTGGATATAATGCAATTTGAAGGAGCCGATCGCGTCCGCTGGATTGCTAATGTCGTAGCCTATGATTCGTAAAGCCATTATGGCATTAAAGTCTGCTGGTGGGGTGGCTAAATTATAAGCGTCATACCAATAGCCAAAACCTTTGTCGGCCAGCATTTTCCAGGGAAAATACTTGCTGGGGTCCTGCTTCCGCCCAGGGGCTACATCGGAGTGTGCAATAAAATTGGATGTAGGAATATTGTATTTGTTCTTTAGTACACCCAACAATTTTATCAATGCTTCAATCTGAACATTTGAATATGGTTCGTTGCCTGTATTGTCAATTTCAATACCCAGACTGCTAGAGTTCATGTCTGTGATATTACCCCATTTTCCCGCTCCGGCATGGTAAGACCTTACATAGTCATTCAGCATCTGATACACAGTGCCATCTCTTCCAACTACATAATGTGCACTTGATTCATTACTTCGTTTTAGCGAAAAGGTAAAAAGCGTTTGCTCTGCATTGGGTTGAGCAGTATGATGCAGTACTACAAAATTGGGTTTTCGAATATTAAAATCAATAGCTGCATACCAGTTGGATGAATTTACAGCAGGGTTATTTGTAGGACTTGGTATCTCCGAAATCTGATCGATGATGGTTTGAATGTTTTTACTGTAGATAGAGCGTGAGTAAAGTTGTTGTAAACTATCTGCTTTAAAGGCATAGTACTCTGAAGAACGATAAGCGAGGTTGCCAGAATTAGTGTTAGCATTACTGGATTCAAATTCTACAACCGGCATCTTTGGTTTGGGCTCGGTTTTTACAGGCTCTTCATTATTGCTTTTTTTTGTAATCTGTACAGGCTTTGCAAATACAGTCTGTTTGGGTTGCGATGAATTATTTTTCTGTGGTTGATTCTTAGACGCTGTATTTTTATTTGGGGTTTTTTTCTTTACTAGTACATTAGATTTTTGGGGTACAGAATTACCACAGGAGTAGGACATTAACACCATCACCACAGCCAACGCATAAAATGCTTTTTTAATAAACATTGTTTTAAAGCTATTCTTTTACTTAAACTAATCTAAAATATATTTCCGTTCTTGATTGTGAAATTAACGAAATCCATCGTAAAACGCCAATGCAAGGCCAAAATTGTATTACAGATAAATTATATTTTAAGATTTTATTAATGCATTACTATCTTTAAAAAAAATTAAAATGAACGTAGATTTTGGAATGATAGGCCTGGGAACGATGGGTCGAAACCTTGTTTTGAATATTGCAGATCATGGGTTTACAGTTTGTGGGTATGACCGAAACGAGGAAGTGGCAGCCAGATTGAAGACGGAAGCAGGAGAAAGACCTGTGTCTTTAGCAAGCTCGTCGCTCGACCTAATTCAGTCATTGAAAACGCCCAGAATTATTATGTTTTTGGTGCCGGCTGGTAAAATTGTTGACGCTGTTATTGATGAACTTTTGCCAAACCTAAACAAAGGAGATATTCTAATAGATGGAGGTAATTCGCATTTTATAGACACACAACGCAGGTACGATGCGTTGCAAAATTCTGGTGTTCATTTCATCGGCATGGGCGTGTCTGGTGGTGAAGAGGGTGCACGTTTTGGTCCCAGCATGATGCCTGGCGGCAACCCTGAAAGTTTTGGCCTGGTGCAAAATATTCTAGAGGCAATTTCGGCAAAAGCAGATGGAGAGCCTTGTGTGGCCTATATGGGAAATGGTGCTGCAGGCCATTATGTAAAAATGGTACACAATGGCATTGAATATGCAGTGATGCAAATGATCAGTGAAGTATATGGCCTGCTGAAAAATGAAGGAGTAACCAATCAGGAGCTTCACGAACTTTTTAAAAGTTGGGATGATGGCGATTTAAAATCATTTCTTGTAGAAATAACAGCCGATATTTTTTTAACCAAAGATCCGCAAACAGGCAAAGACCTGATAGATTTGGTTCTGGACAAGGCCAAACAAAAGGGAACAGGTTTGTGGACTTCGGACAATGCGCTTGAACTAAATGTACCCACACCCACTATCGATATTTCTGTTTCTATGCGATACCTGTCCTCGCTTAAGGACGAAAGGATCGCACTTTCAAAAATATATGGACCCCAAAACAATATTGCGAATACCGATCTAGAATGGTTGAAAATCGCTTGTAAGGATGCTTTACATTTTGGAATCTTGATGGCTTATGGGCAGGGACTAGAATTGTTGAGTCAGGCTTCTCAAACTTATCAATATGATATTAGCCTGCCTACTGTGATCAAAGTTTGGAGAGCCGGGTGTATTATTCGTTCTTTATTGCTGAACGATTTGTTTGAAGCATTTATACAGGAACCAGATCTGATTAGTATAATGGCATCTCCTGTGTTTGTTTCAGTGCTCAAAGAAAAAAGAAAAGGAATTGCAGGGGTTGTAAAAACGGCCATAGACGCTGGTGTTCCGGTGGCTGCCTTTGCCAGTGCAATCAGTTATTTTGATGCCTCAGTATCTGAACATTTACCAGCCAATCTGATACAGGCACAGCGAGACTTTTTTGGCGCACATACCTATGAACGTATCGATATGCCGGGTTCATTTCATTCAAATTGGAAATTGACAAATTGATTCTGTGTTCTAAGAAAGAAATCTGTCAAATTTTTTCAACAAAATCTGAACTGTAAATTTTATGAGTATTAAAAATTCACCTGCCAATATTGTCATCTTTGGAGGCTTTGGAGATTTGGCCTGGAGAAAATTGATTCCCGCATTTTACAACCTTTATATAGGAGGGTTTATGCCGGAAAAGTTTGCTATTTATGCGGTGCACTATCAGGGAATGCCGGAGAATGTTTATGAAAAACACATGCTGGAAGGGGTGAACTTATTCTCCAGATCGGGTAAAGCAAAATCTGCTGATTGGAAAAAGTTTGTTCAACACCTTTATTTTATTCAGGGCGATTTTACAATAGAGGATACCTACACCAGACTGAAAAAGTTATTGGTAGAAAATGATCAGCAATGGAAAATCAGAGCCACAAGATTGTTATATTATTCGGTGGCTCCTACGTTCATCGAAGTGATTTCCACCAATGTTTCCAAACACGGTATTGCCGATAATCGGGAGAAGGACAGACTAGTGGTGGAAAAACCATTTGGCACAGATCTAGCCTCTGCAAAGGCTTTGAATGAATTGCTGAATAAATTGTTTTATGAAAATCAGGTGTATCGAATAGACCACTATCTGGGAAAAGAAGTGGTTCAAAACATTATAGCTTTCCGCTTTGCCAATCATATATTCGAACCACTCTGGAACAATAAGTATATAGATCATATCCAGATTAGTGTAACTGAAACAGTGAGCGTAGGTACTCGTGGTGGCTATTATGACAAAAGTGGTGCGCTGCGCGATATGGTTCAAAATCATTTGATGCAATTATTATCTCTGGTATCGATGGATTGCCCGGGCAACTACGATGCGGAAAGTATCCGTCAGCAAAAAGTAAAAGTTTTAAAAAAAGTTCGTCCTTTCAATGATGCCGGTGTGGCACAGCAGGTGGTGCGGGCGCAATATTCCAAAGGTGTGGTGAATGGTAGTTCTCAGGTAGGCTATAAAAATGAAACCAATGTGGCAAAAAAATCTCATACCGAAACCTATGTAGCACTAAAAATGTTTATCGATAACCCAAGATGGAGAGGAGTGCCGTTCTACCTGCGAACAGGGAAATGCCTAAATAAACAAGCCTCGACAATTGTAATACAATTCAAAGACAGTCCGTACAAAATTTTTAAGGACGATACCGTGCCCAATCGATTAACCATAAGTATTCAGCCCCGGCAGGAAATTCGCTTGTTGTTTGAAGGCAAAATTCCCGGATTAGAAATGAAATTAAAACCGCTGGAAATGGACTTTAGTTATAAAGAATCTTTTAAAGAAGAAGCCCCCGAGGCTTATGAAACCTTACTACTCGATGCCCTGGAAGGCGATGCCACCCAGTTTATCAGAGCCGATCAGGTAGAAACAGCATGGTCTATTGTGATGCCTATTCTGGATAACTGGTCCAAAAATTTTGAGGATATGAAAACTTATAAGGCTGGAAGCTGGGGGCCAAAAGAAGCAGATGATTTGATGGATGACAGAAAGGGAAGTTGGTTGGTACTTCCGGAGAACGAAAAATGGATGAATCAAAAATTAAAGAAACAGAAAGAAACATAAAGACATATATTTAGAAAGATCTTTATTTTTTTTGTTTCAGCACAGAATACATGGCATCTTCCTTGCCACGCTCGGTTCATGGTTCCGAATATATGGCATCCAGCATATTTTTTGATAAAATAAAATCCGCATTTTTTAGGAATCGAGTATCTGAAACAAAACGAATATCCACCATTTTACATTCCCCAAAAAAAGGACATCAATCATAATACTACACTTTATTAAAAATGACAAATGAAACAATATAAATTAATTTGGAAAGATGCAGAGGCACTCAGTCTGGCGGCTGCTTATTATTTTGTGGAAAAGTGCAATAAGTGTATTTCGGAAACAGGAAGGTTTACCGTTTCGCTTTCTGGAGGCAGTACGCCCAAAAGATTGTATCAGTTGTTAGCTACAACATCTTTTTTTAAAAATATCGACTGGAAAAATGTCTGGTTGTTTTGGGGCGACGAACGGTTTGTGCCACATACGCATGAAGACAGTAATTTCCGGATGGTAAAAGAAGCCCTAATCGACCACGTAAAAATTCCTAAAAAGAATGTAGTTGCCATGCCTACCAAAGGCGAAGCCCGGGATTGTGCAGCGAAATACGAAATTATGTTGGCCGAAGTACTAGGAAAGAAAATGCAGCTTGATCTTACCCTTTTAGGAATGGGCGATGATGGTCATACCTCCTCCTTGTTTCCGGGTACCGATGTCTTAAACGAAAAAAAGAAATATATAAAAGAAGTGTGGGTAGAGAGCAAGCAAACCTATCGCCTCAGTTCCACTTACCGTTTGATCAATAATAGTAAGGAAGCTATGTTCTTAGTAGCAGGTTCGGCCAAAGCCCCCATCGTCAAACATATATTTGCCAAAAATGCAAAATCGGTCTATCCTGTACAGCAAGTAGAATTAAAAAAGGGATCAGTCATCTGGATGCTGGACGAAGCAGCGATGGATTTATAATCATCCATCGCTGTCCAAATAGATTATTGCAACATGAGCGAAATGGCTTTGTTCACTTTCTCAAAACCAAAATCTGAAACCACCTGATGCATTAAAGCCTTTATTTCTGAGGTACAAAGATTTTGAATGGAACCTTCATGGTGCCGTCTGCTTTCCAGTTTGTTATCTCCTTTTGCCATTGGAGTGGTGAAACTACCTTCCTCCACTTGTTTGCCTATTTCTTTATAGGCATCTCGGAATGGTATTCCCTGCATCACCAATTCGTTTACAGCATCTACTGTAAATAAGTATTTGTATTTTTCATCTGCCAGCAGGTTTTCTTTTACCTCAATATTACTCAACATCAAACCAGCCATTTCAATACAATCCTTCAAAGTGTTAAATGCTGGAAACAGATGCTCTTTCAATAGTTGCAAATCTCTGTGATAGCCAGACGGAAGATTGGTGGTCATCATGGAGATCTCGTTGGGCAGGGCTTTGATTCTGTTGCAATGCGAACGAATCAGTTCAAATACATCCGGATTTTTTTTATGAGGCATTATGCTGCTGCCTGTGGTTAGTTCGGTCGGGAAGCTTACAAACCCAAAATTCTGATTGAGGTAAAGTGTCATATCCATGCTCATTCGCGACAGGGTATCAGCCAGGTTGGCCAATGCCTGAGCCACGATTCGTTCAGCTTTACCTCTTCCCATTTGGGCATATACCACATTGTAATTGAGCGAAGCAAAACCCAGCAAATCGGTGGTCATTTGTCGGTTGATGGGGAAAGAGGAGCCGTATCCAGCCGCTGATCCTAATGGATTCTTATTCACTACTTCAAAAGCACCTCTTAATGTGATCAGATCATCTACCAGACTTTCTGCATAGGCACCAAACCAAAGACCAAAGGAAGATGGCATGGCCAATTGCAAGTGAGTATATCCAGGTAAAAGGTGGTTCTTGTATTTTTCACTTTGCGATTGCAAAAGCTCAAAGAAGGGCATCACACTATGCACCATGCCTTCAATCTCGCTACGCAAAAAAAGTTTAATGTCCACCAACACCTGATCGTTCCTACTACGGGCACTGTGTATTTTTTTTCCAGCATCGCCCAGTTTTTGGGTAAGCAATAATTCCACCTGCGAATGAATATCCTCCACATCCGGCTGTAAGGCAAAGTTGGATTGTTGAATGTGAGAATAAATTGTTTTCAATTCGGCCTGTAAGTTTGAAAGATCTTCTTTGGTCAGCAATCCCACTGATTCCAACATTTGTATATGTGCCAAAGAACCCAGTACATCAAATGGAGCTAGAAAAAGATCCATCTCTCTATCCTTACCCACCGTAAAGGTTTCTACTTCTTTAAGTGCTGTTTTATCTTTTTGCCAGAGTTTCATAATTCTATTGATTTCTTATTTCAAGATGATATTGTACCTGTCTGAAACAGGCTGGCAAAAATAATCACTTATGATGAGGCAGTAGAGGTAAATGTTTTAGGGAGTGGAAGTAGATAGCGCCACACCGGCGGGAAAATAAAAAACCTGTTCATACTAAAGTATAAACAGGCTTTCAAATATTAATCAAAAAGATATTTATGCTTGAACCACCAGTCTGAAACCGTTGCCGTGAATATTGACAATCTCAATCTTTTCGTCCTCTTTTAAATATTTCCGGAGTTTAGCGATATACACATCCATACTTCTGCCATTAAAGTAGGTGTCGCTTCCCCATATTTTTTTCAATGCCTGCTCGCGCGGTAACAAGTCATTTAAATGCTCGGCCAGCATTTTTAGTAATTCGTTTTCTTTTGGAGAAAGGGTATTGGTTGTGCCATCAAAAGTAAGCTGGCGCAATTTAGGATTGAAATGATATCCGGCTAACTGGTATTCTTTGTTTTCTATTTCCTTGTACAGTTCTTCGTTTCTTTTGAGTATGGCTTTTATTTTTAAAAGCAGCACTTCGCTGTCAAATGGTTTGGTGATATAGTCATCTGCCCCCAGCTTATAACCCTGAATGATGTCCTCTTTCATGGTTTTGGCACTCAGGAAAAACAAAGGCACATCTGCATCAATATCTCTGATTTCTTCCGCCAGCGTAAAGCCATCCATGTGTGGCATCATTACATCCAGAAGACAGAGGTCAAATTTTTCTCTTTGAAAGGCGGCAAGTCCCAGACGACCATCACGTTCCAGCGTGACATCATAGTCATTCAGTTCTAAATAATTTTTTAAAACATTACCCAGGTTTGGATCGTCTTCGCACAACAAGATATGAGGTTTAATTGCATCCATAGCATACTAATTTTTATTATTGAAAGTAACAGCAAATAAAGTTAATGGTTTTCATTGCACTAACAAGATAGCGGCAATGTTTTGTTAAAAAAGCAAAAGAGGCTGCTCTTGCGAACAGCCTCTTTTTTGTTTTGATTGTTGTTTGAGGTATTGAGGGTTTTGACGAATAAGTATTTTTATGGGATCGGTTTATGTAGTGAAAATTAATCTTGAAGGTTCAGCAAAGATTTCACTTGTTCATAACTTAGTTTTTCCAAATCAAACTTTGAATGAATGCGAATGTTACCCATTGAACCATTCAATAAAGTGCCCGGCGGAATGAGTACAAACCGGAATTGATTTCCTTTTGCGGGGTCATATTCAATATCGCGCAGATTGCTACCATCCAGACTGGTTAGGGTTATGTAAATGTGATTACCATTTGTGTTGGGCTGTGCATCATATTTTCCATTTCTAAATTCATAGTTAAATAACCACACTCCATTTGATCCATAATTTCTTCCATAAACCAAAACGATTCCACCGCCTACAAATAATAAGCTATACAAAGAGTTATATCCTGTTGCGTCTATGATATTCTGAGGGACGACATAATCCATTATCTTAAGCGTGTTGGTGTTTGTATTGTTCCAAACATAATCAATCCAGTTAGTAGAAACTACATTGGCCACACCTGTAGCCCCTTTTGGACCCTGAGCGCCAGTGGCACCTGTAACACCCTGAGTGCCTGCAGAACCCTGAGCACCTGTAGCACCAGTAGCTCCGGTCATTCCAGCTACGCCCTGGGTTCCCTGGGCACCTTGATCGCCTTTTGGTCCGGCAGGTCCTACATCTCCTTTTTTGCAACTTTGAAAGGTAGCAATTGTAAAAAGTGTTGCGGTAAGTAGAAGTTTCGTTTTCATAAAAAGTTATTTTAATTTGGAAAGATTCAAAGTTATATTGGTACCATATTTTCTACAATACCTAATTCGGGCTACAAATAATATGGGCTGTCTCAACGCCAGTTGGAAATGATTCTTTGTAGTTGGGTGGGTATTTTTTTTTAGGTGCGTTGAATTGCTATTTTGTCAAGCAAACCGTGTGCTTCTTTCTGTTTATGTACGATGTTTGCATCCATTGGATGAATGCTTCTTTCAAGGGAGTGTATATCTCGGTCGGCATTTGCGATCTCTTATGCAATACGGTCAATCCAAATAGTAAATGCTTTCTATAATGTTAGTTTACTTCTCCGTCAACTCCTAAAGTTGGTAAACCAATTGGTCTATTTGGGTTTCAATCGAATCAATCTTTATTAAGTCCATATAATTGCATAAATTTTCCATATTCTTGCTGAAGCAGCTTCTTTTGATGAATCGCTTTTTGATTTTTTAATAAATAAAACCGTTAAACACGGTTTGTTTTGCAGATTGTTTTTCCATAGCCCAAGGGTTATACCATGGGCTATGAATTTTGCAGCACCTATTTTAATAAGGGATAAATGGAGTGCAAAAAAATCTATTCAAAATTTCAAATCCAACCTACTTAGGGATATTAAAAGTTTGACAAACTTCGACATAACTCATACCACTCACAGGTTTTGCAAGAGAGGCACTGGCTTGTATGGCACCAGGGATCACCACATATCTGAAACTATTGCCAGCATTGAGTGTTGTGTATGCATTGGAACTATTGACCATTTTTATTTTTAGATTGCCTGGCGTAACGACCGCAGACCAGGCATCGGCCTGCAACAGTTCGTCAAAGACATAAAGTAGAGTGATTGGTAAGAGGCCAATTTGTGTTGTAGGCCAGATGGACGCAGGGTATCCATTTAGTTTTGCATATACCAACACATTCCCTCTATCTATTATGTTCTGAGTAATTTCTGGAGCTGTTTTATTGTATTCAAAATTGGTAAGTTCAAAAACAGTTGTACTAGTGAAGGTGGATACCGAAAACCAATCAGAGTATATGACATTGGCAGTGCCTGTAGCACCTGTGGCTCCCGTGGCACCTGTGGCTCCAGTGGTACCAGAAATTCCGGTGGCGCCTGTAGACCCAGTGGCTCCGGTTGGGCCATTCTGACCCGTAGGTCCTGTAGCACCTGTAGCACCAGAAGCACCTGTTTGTCCGGCAGCACCGGTGGCACCTGTAGCACCAGCTGCTCCATTCTGGCCTGGATCTCCTTTTGGACCTATTGGCCCTTGGTCTCCTTTTTTACAACCAGAGATAGATAGCAGCAGGACAAAAAATGCCATTGCCATAATGGATGTTTTAGAAGGCATTTGTGTGTAGACTTTTTGTATTGTAGCATTAGGTAGGTTCATCTTATTAGTTTTAATCAGAGGATAATAATTTTTAATTGGAATCTAATGTTGTGTGTATTTACTTTGGAATATTGAGCGATTGACAGATTTCGGAATAGCTCAAGAGTTTCAGGTCATTGTGGAAGGATGCTGAAATGATTCTTTCTCCAGGAATCACGATATAGCGAAATTTACTGGAAGTCATGCCTGTGTATAAATCCATACTATTTCTAAAATTGATTCGAACACTGCCTAGTGAAATGAAAGCCGACCAGATATCTATTTGTGGGATTGTACTGACTACGTAAACCAATTGAATGGGGAGTAGCCTTACTTGGCCAGTAGGCCAGATGTCGGGATTGTACCCAAGAAGATTGGCATAAACCAATACGGTGCCTTTGTCGATGATCTCCTGGGTGATTTGAGGGGCAGTATGAAAATAGTCGATACTCTTAAGGCCTGCAATGGTAGTAACAGTAGTATTAGTTCCAGGCGAGAACCAGTCGGAATAATAAACATTAGAAGCCCCTGTTGTGCCGGCCACTCCTGTAGCGCCTGTGCTTCCCGTGGCTCCTGTGGCACCTTTGGTACCTGTGGCTCCTGTAACTCCTGTCATACCAGTGATACCGGCTGCGCCAATTGATTGGCCTGTGGCACCAGTGGCTCCTGTGGCACCGGTGGCTCCTGTAGCTCCAGTGAGGCCGGTAGCTCCTTTTATTCCAGCTGCGCCATTGGTACCAGCTTCTCCCTTGGAACCTAGATCTCCCGGATCGCCTTTTGTGCAACTGCTAGTGGCAATGACAAGCAAAAAAGCCACAGCAATAAAAAATTTTGTTTTCATGATGACAGATTTATTTCAGTTGAGTGCTTTTCAAAGTTAATGGTTTGAAGGGTTTGAAAGTGTAGCCTAAATTAGGGAGTGAAAAAAAATCATATTAGGTTCTTTGAATATCCTTCTTTCCAGCATGTATGAGGATTGGTTTGAGGTGGTGGTGTACAGGGCTTTTTTTGTTGGTAGCGTTTTTATGAGATGCCATCGGTACTTCAGTTGACGAGTGCGACGCAAGATGGATGCCATGTGTTTATGGCTGGGAACAATAAAATAAACATATCAAACAGGTTGCCATTTTCTTTGTGTATTATTACATTACCTTAGTTCAAAATTTTATTTCTATGGCAGATGCAACAAAGTTTCTGGAGGCTGTAAATGCTGGTTATACATTCAAAGGAGAAAGTTATAAGATTGGCCGTGCGATGCTCGATGGACAAGTAGTGCCTGGGGCGGATGTGTTCGTGCCTTTTGGAACTCTGAACCGACATGGTTTGATCGCAGGAGCCACCGGAACCGGGAAGACCAAAACTTTGCAGGTGATTGCCGAGGGGTTGAGCGATGCCAGTATTCCGGTGGTGCTCATGGACATAAAAGGTGATTTGAGTGGGATAGGTGCAGCTGGTACAGAGAACGAGAAAATAAAAAGTCGTAGTCAACTTTTAGATGTGGTGTATAAACCTGGTGCTTATCCGATTGAGTTTCTCACCTTGAGCCATGAGAAGGGGACCAGGTTGCGGGCTACGGTGAGCGAGTTTGGACCGGTGTTGCTGTCAAAAATTTTGGAGTTGAACGATACTCAGGCCGGCTTTGTAGCTATGATTTTTAAATATTGCGATGATAATAAATTGCCCCTGCTGGATTTGAAAGATTTTATAAAGATACTGCAATTTGTAAGCGATGAAGGGAAAGCTGAATTGGAAAAATCCTATGGCAAAATTTCAACCACCTCCACTGGTACCATTCTAAGAAAAGTGATAGAACTGCAACAACAGGGAGCGGATTTGTTTTTTGGGGAAAGGAGTTTTGATGTGGAGGACCTGATGAGGATTAGTGATGATGGGCGTGGAATGCTTTCCATTGTAAAGGTCACAGATTTGCAGGACAGGCCAAAACTGTTCTCCACTTTCATGTTGCAATTGCTGGCAGAGTTATATGCTTCTAGCCCTGAAGAGGGAGATCTGGATAAGCCCAAATTAGTCATCTTTATAGATGAGGCTCATTTGATCTTTAATGAAGCCAGCCAAGCATTGCTGAATCAGATAGAAACTATCATTAAGCTCATTCGCTCCAAAGGAATAGGTATTTTTTTCTGTACACAGAATCCAATGGATGTGCCGGCCTCTGTGCTTGCTCAGTTGGGGTTGAAAGTGCAGCATGCATTGCGTGCCTTTACGGCTGCGGACAGGAAAGTGATAAAGCAAACTGCCGAAAACTATCCCGAAACTGAGTTCTATCAAACAGATGAGCTACTGACACAGGTGGGTATTGGCGAAGCACTGATCACGCTGCTGAATGAAAAAGGAATTCCTACACCACTGGTGCATTGCATGCTTCGGGCACCACAGAGCCGAATGGATGTGTTGAGCGAAGGGGAAATAAATGATATTATAAACCGATCCGACATTGCCAGACATTACAATCAGGACATAGACAGCCATAGTGCTTATGAAATATTAACTCAGAAATTGCAGGCTGCTGCTGATAGAGATGCAGAAGCAACTCAGGAAAAAGAAGAACAAAAATCGGAAAAAGATGAAAAGGGTTTTTTCGACAACCCGATTGTGAAAAGTGTGGCACGTACTGCTGGCAATACCATTGTGCGATCCTTGCTGGGGGCCATTGGTATCACAGGAGGAAGCAGAAGAAGGAAGAAAACCTCCTGGTTTTAATCTGATCAAACCCTAGGGGGGTAGTGGCATGCTTAATAATGGTATTGGCGGTAGAAATATGATTTAGCTACCATAGTTGCCTTGTTCTAATATATCTATTTTCGAACCTGAAGCCGTTTGTAGAATATCTGTGTAGACAGAATATTTTCGGTTTATTTTATGCATTATTCGGCATCTGGAATATAGATTTGCAGACGTGATTATTTTGACTGCTATTATATTATTGCTCTTCGTTTTTTATGCTGTGGTGCTGATGTATTATCTGCAAGGTTGGAGCAGCATGCCTGAGTTTAGATTAGAAAAAAGCGATAAGCCCGAAATAAAGTTTTCAGTAATTATTCCGGCCAGAAATGAGGAGGAAAATATCGGGAGGCTACTAGGTAGTGTACAATCGCAAACCTATCCATCGGAATTATATGAAGTAATTGTAATTGACGATCACTCGGAAGATAGTACTGCAGAGATTGTCAAAAAATTTCCGGTGCATTTGTTGCAATTGAAAGATGATCATATTAATTCTTATAAGAAAAAGGCCATCGAAAAAGGAATTGAGTTTTCCAGCAATGAATGGATTGTTTGTACAGATGCAGATTGTATTGCTCATCCCGAATGGCTGAATACATTAAGTTCGTTTATTCAACAACGACAGCCGGTTTTTGTGGCGGCTCCCGTATGTTTTATTCCGTCTGATCCTGCACAGACCAACAGCCTGTTGCATATTTTTCAGTCACTCGATTTCCTGACTTTGCAGGGGATCACTGGCGCATCGGTGTTTAGGAAAGCCCATAGCATGTGCAATGGTGCGAACCTGGCCTATAAGCGATCGGTTTTTTATGAAGTGAACGGATTTGAGGATATTGACAAAATTGCCTCCGGCGATGATATGTTGTTGATGCATAAAATATGGAAACATTCTCCAGCAGGAATTGGATATTTGAAATCTGCGTCCGCTATTATAGAAACCAATGATGCGCCCAGTTGGAGTGCTTTTTTCAATCAGCGCATTCGATGGGCCAGCAAAGCCAACAGCTACGAGGATAAAAGAATATTTGCTGTGCTTTTGTTAGTTTATCTTTTCAATCTTTCGTTTCTGGTTTTATTGGCGCTGGCATTTTATCAGATACAGTTTTTGTATTTGTTATTAATACTTTGGTTATTGAAAACAGGGGTAGAATATCCCTTTATTAAATCGGTGAGTAGGTTTTATCATCGTCAGCATCTTTTAAAATATTTTTTCTTTTTTCAGCCTATGCATATTGCTTATACCATTATAGCGGGACTGTTGGGTAGTTTTGGCAAATACGAATGGAAAGGCAGAAGAGTGAAGTAGTGAATATGAAGTTGTCGATGTTTTTGAAAAACCATTTGAATTTGTTGAGGCAGAAGATTGGTCTGGTTGATAAATAATTTCCCTTATTGATTTTCTTGCATTTACTTTACACCAATGATAAAGCTATTCAACAATGCGGCCTGGAGAAGATTGAAAAAAAACAAAGGGGCGATGGCCGGGTTGGTAGTGATTATCCTTTCTGTTGTAGTATCCGTTGGCTGTTATTTTATTGCGCCGGATTCTTCACCCTTTGCCAACCGAATTATTCTGGAAATTGGCGGCGAAAAACCAGGATTTACTAAGCAATTTCTTTTGGTAAAAAGAGAAAACTATTCCGGCCCATCTAGCTTTTTTAACCACTTGGTACACGGAAAAGCAGTAGCCTATCATTATATTCCTATCAACTCATTTTTGGAGAAAAAAGACAGCGTGGAGGTAGAGAAGTATGTGGATGAGTCTGTGAGTGAAACCTTGACCTATGCCAAAAGTGATCTGGCCGAGAAATATGTTGTACGTCAAAGATTTTTATCTGGCACCGACAGTTATGGGCGAGATATTTTGAGTCGATTGATTGTGGGTACAAGAGTTAGTTTGAGTGTAGGGTTGGTTACAGTGATTATTTCCATTAGTATTGGAATGGTATTGGGTTCTCTGGCGGGTTATTTTGGGGGCAAAACAGACGATGTCATCATGTGGTTCATCAATGTGATTTGGAGTATTCCTACTTTGCTGTTGGTATTTGCCATTACGCTGGCATTGGGCAAAGGTTTCTGGCAGGTGTTTATTGCCATTGGACTCACCATGTGGGTGAATGTGGCCCGTCTAGTGCGTGGGCAAATACTGGCAGCCCGGGAACTGGAATATGTAGAAGCTGCAAGGGCATTAGGTTTCAGAAGCCTCCGCATCATAGCTGTTCATATCTGGCCCAATATCATTGGTCCGGTGCTGGTGATTGCAGCAGCCAATTTCGCATCGGCCATTGTCATTGAGGCGGGGTTGAGTTTTTTGGGTGTGGGTGTACAGCCTCCCATGCCTAGTTGGGGTCTGATGATCAAAGAAAATTATAATTTCATCATTACCCAAAATCCAATGCTGGCCTTAGCGCCGGGCTTTGCCATCATGATTTTAGTGTTGGCTTTTAATTTATTGGGTAATGGATTGAGGGATGCGTTGAATGTGAAAGGAAAATTATAGAACAAACTGTGCTTTTTGCGAACTGTTTGTTCTATAAATCTTATGTCAAAATAAACCGCCTAGTAGCTTTATGATCTGATCCAAAAGTATGGAATTGTCATGATTGGCTAAGGATGGTTTATAAATTCGAAATCCAACAGCTGGGGTTAGTAAAGCCCTTCTATGCTCAAATATCTTTCTCCCGTATCAAAATTGAAAGTAAGGACAGTAGCACCTTCTGGTATTTCTGCAAGTTTCTGAGCCACAGCAGCAAGAGCCGCCCCAGTAGAAATTCCTACAAAAATCCCTTCTTCCTTCGCTAGTCTTTTAGCAAAGTCAAAAGCTTCCTCTTTATCCACTGAAATCGCACCATCCAGAATGGAGGTATTTAAAATTTGCGGAATAAATCCTGCTCCTAATCCCTGAAGTGCATGTGGCCCAGGGGCTCCGCCACTTATAACAGGTGATTGAACGGGTTCTACGGCAAAAGCTTTCAAATTTGGAAACTGTTGTTTCAGCACTTCGGCTACTCCTGTGATATGCCCACCGGTACCTACACCTGTGATCAAATAATCTATTCCCTCAGGAAAGTCATTGGCAATTTCTGCTGCAGTAGTTTTTCTGTGAATTTCAGTATTGGCAGCATTATTGAACTGCTGAGGAATCCAGGAATTGGGGGTGGCTTCTGCCAGTTCTGTGGCTTTTTCTATGGCACCTTTCATTCCCTTCTCCCTTGGAGTGAGTACAAATTCTGCGCCATACACACTCATTAATTTTCTACGTTCCACGCTCATGCTTTCTGGCATCACCAAGATCAGTTTATAGCCTTTTACTGCTGCCACAAGGGCCAGCCCTATACCTGTGTTGCCACTGGTTGGTTCTATGATTACCGAGTCTTTGTTTATAATGCCTTTTTGTTCTGCGTCTTCAATCATGGACAAAGCGATTCTGTCTTTAATGCTACCGCCCGGATTTGATCGTTCTAGTTTTATCCACACATTGTGTTTGTTTCCAAAGAGCTTATTGATTTTTACATGTGGTGTGTTGCCAATTGTCTGAAGAATGGATTGTGCTTTCACTTTACCTTAATTTTTATTTTTAGTTGATTTGATTGTTATGTTGAAATGGTTGGGACCATTATTATTTTAGATTACAAAATTTGTGGCGGAGTTGTTGGATGGCAAAATGTCTTTTACGCCTATTTCACTTTTATGATAAACGACCGAATTGGATGGTACACTGTTAGTGAGCCATACATTCCCACCAATGATGCTATCTCTGCCAATGATTGTTTCACCTCCCAGTATGGTAGCGCCAGAATAGATGACCACATTGTCTTCGATAGTTGGATGCCTTTTTTGGGTAGCCAGCTCTTTGTTTACGCTTAAAGCTCCCAGAGTTACACCCTGATAAATTTTTACATTTTTGCCTATTACCGTCGTTTCCCCAATCACAACCCCTGTTCCATGATCGATGCTAAAGCTTTCTCCAATGGTAGCTCCAGGATGAATATCAATTCCTGTTTTGCTATGAGCATACTCGCTGAACAGTCTAGGCAAAACGGGCACTTTTTGAAGGGTGAGCCAATGTGATAATCGATGCACCGCTGTGGCATAAAACCCAGGGTAGGCGGCCATCACTTCTTCCAGAGATTGAGCTGCCGGGTCAGAAATAAGTAATGCTTCGGCATCACAAATCAACATCTTATATATGTCGTGTAATGCTAAAAAGTACTCGTCTGCAATTGTTTCAACACGTGTCCTGTTTTCGATTACATCATACAATAAATGATGAAATCTATTTTTGAGAGATTCAAATTGTTCTCGCAACTGGGCCTCGGATTTATGATCAATGTCATTTGGCAGGAACAAAATGGTATATAGTTCATTGATAAATTTTTCTGCTGCACCCTTATCTGGAAAGCCTGAAAAACATTTTGAATTTCTATTAAACAAGGACTTTAAAAACTCTTCACTCATCAGTAATCTATTAAAATGGTAGACAAATATAAATGATAAGTTGGAAAGGATCGCAAATGATTTTGTCTCTTTCCAAAATTATGAATGCAATACACTTAATAAGGATTTTGAAAAACGTAGATTTAGAATGAAATAAGAACCATTTGATTTGATATGAATTGTGTTGAAATGAGCTACTAATTTAGTCTAGTAATTCTTTATAGATTCGATCCTTCATTCTCATTACCTTAGCCAAAAAGCAAAATGATACATCCATCCACATTCAGGTTTTTGAAGGATTTAAAGGAAAACAATAATAAGCCTTGGTTCGATGAAAATCGAAAAAGATATGAAACGGCAAAAGAGAACTTCGCTGATTTTATTGATGCGCTCATATTGCAGTTTGGAAAGAAGGATAAAACCATATCTCATCTAAAAGCAAAAGATTGTATGTTTCGTATCAATAGAGATGTGCGTTTTTCAAAGGACAAGGCTCCCTACAAAACCAATTTTGGCGCTTATATTAATGGAGAAGGAAAGAAATCCTTTAGAGCTGGGTACTATTTTCATTTGGAGCCTGGAAAAAGTTTTACCGGTGGTGGCATTTGGCAACCTCCTGCGGATGTATTAGCCAAATTGAGACAAGAAATTGATTATAATCTTTCGAATTTTGAAAAAATCATCCATTCAAATAAGTTCAAAACCGTTTTTAATGGGTTGTCTTCTGCTGAAGGGGCAAAGCTTACTCGTGTACCTAAAGGGTATGAAGCAGATAATCCAGCAGCAGAATATCTAAAGTATAAAAATTTTGTAGCCATTCACAGTCTCACGGACAAGGGTCTCGCACAACCCGAACTAGTCACAAAAATTGCTTCTGTATTTGAAGCCCTTCAACCACTCAATAATTTTCTTAATGTAGGTTTAGAGTAAGCCTTAATCTGAGTTATTTTCAAATGTTGTCTTGAGATGTAGCTTTGCATTATCAAACAAAAAAATATTTATTATGACAACATGGACAATAGACTCAGCACATTCTGAAGTAGGGTTTAAAGTAAAACACCTGGTAATTTCAAACGTTTCTGGAAAATTCAAATCATTTGAAGGAACCGTTTTATCAAAAGAAGATGATTTTTCTGATGCACAAATCTCTTTTAGTTTAGATATTGACAGCATCGATACAGGAGTGGATCAAAGAGATGTGCACCTTAAGTCAGCAGATTTTTTTGATGCCGAAGCGCATCCAAAAATGTCCTTCAAATCAACATCTATTGAAAAAGATGGCGGTGAGTTGAAAATTACAGGCGACTTTACTATAAAGAATACGACAAACTCAGTTACACTAAAGGTTGAATTAGGTGGCGTTCAAAAAGATATGTATGGTCGTACCATTGCTGGTTTCGAACTGAATGGTAAAATAAATCGTAAAGCATTTGGCCTCACATGGAGTGCGGTTACAGAAGCAGGTGGTGTAGTAGTAGGCGATGATGTGAAGCTATTGGCGAATATAGAACTTGTGAAAGCGGCTTAATTTTTTTAAATAATATTTACAAGAGGTTGATTATTCAGCCTCTTTTTTTGTGCCATTCATTTTAGTTTGTTGATGAGTCTATAATAGAGTATTCGCAATGAATCAAAAAAGGAGAGTTGTTTTTTGGAAAATGGCTTTCTCTTTGTGCTGCAATTAGGAACTGATTCAAGCACATGCATAAAGGTTGTGGGATTGTGGATTTTGAAGCATCTTGCTGCCAGGAGGTTTAGCATACTTCCAAATTAGAAGGGTAGTAGGATGAATTTCTCAGGAGTGACAATGTGAAAAGCCACTATTAAAATTCCTACAGCATACTTATTTCAATTGCCTTAATTTAGCCTGTTGGAAAGAGGCATTAGCGTATTGTAAAACCGGTAGTGTTAATTTAGCGCAAATTCTAAAAATGAATAGAATATAGCTTAACATCACTAAAATAAGATGAAGACTCAAATGAATAGAAAAGGTTTCCTTGGTTCTGGATTAGCAGCATTGGCAGCGATACCTTTTTCAAATACTTTCGCCACAAATAACATCATTCCAGATTTGGTTCCTAGCATTATTCCTCCTTATCTAAAGCCAGGAGATATGGTAGGTATTACTGCTCCTGCCGGGTATATAACCAGAGAGGACATTATTCCTGCTGCTACTTTGATGCAGCAGTGGGGATATAAAATTCGGGTTGGATATACAATCGGTAAGCGAGAGCATACTTTTGGAGGAACTGATGCTGAACGATTACAGGATATGCAATTGATGTTGGATGATCCTCAGATTAAAGCGATCATGTGTGCAAGGGGTGGGTATGGCGCAATAAGAATAGTGGATCAGATAAACTGGACAAAATTTAAAATAAGTCCGAAATGGGTCATTGGGTTTAGTGATATTACAGTTTTGCATTCTCATATACATCATAATTTTGGAATTGCAACTTTACATTCTAAAATGTGCAATAGCTTTCCCATTGTTTGGAATGATGCCTCGATGCTCCAAAAGCAAACTATACTTTCAATTCAAAAAGCCTTAAGTGGTGAAAAACTGGTCTATAGTGCACCTTTCAGCAATTATAACCGGGAAGGACAAGCCAAGGGCATTTTGGTGGGAGGAAATCTAAAAACTCTTGAAAGTCTGGCTGCATCGGGTTCCGATATTAATACCGATGGAAAGTTGTTGTTTGTGGAAGACACTGGAGAATATTTGTACAGCATAGATCGAATGTTCTGGAATTTGAAACGAAGTGGAAAATTATCTAAACTTGCAGGCCTCATTGTTGGGGGACTAAAAATAAAGCAGGATGATCCTGGGGAATATTTCGGTCAAAGTGTTTATGAAATTATCAATCAAAGAGTAAAAGAGTACAATTATCCTGTTTGTTTTGATTTTCCGGTTGGACATCAGATAGATAATTTCGCGCTTAAATGTGGTGTGATGCATGAGTTATACGTTAGACAATCAGGAAGTGAATTAAACGAAAAGTAAAAGGATATAAGAAATGATTATTCAAACTCCTCCCTATTTAAAACCAGGAGATACGATTGGGATTGTGTGTCCCGCTGGATATATGGCATTTGAAAAAGCATCTGAGTGTGTACGGATTTTGCAGGAAGTATGGGGCTATAAAGTGATAGTGGGTGGCACTTTGGGGAGCAAATCTGCTACCTATTTTTCGGGTACGGACCAGGAACGTCTAAACGATTTTCAGAAAATGTTGGACGATGATGAGGTGCAAGCTGTGCTTTGTGGACGAGGTGGTTACGGAATGGGAAGAATTATTGAGAAAATCAATTTTAAAAAATTTGAGAAAAAACCCAAGTGGGTAATCGGTTTTAGTGATATAACCATTTTCCATAGTCATTTATATTCAAACTATCGTATTTCGTCCATTCATGGTCCAATGGCCGCAGCTTTTAATGATGGTGAATACAATAACAAGTATGTTCAATCTCTGAAAGATGCGCTGGAGGGGAAATGGGCAAAGTATAGTTGCGATATTCATGAATTGAATAGGAATGGTGAGGCGGTAGGAGAGTTGGTTGGAGGCAATCTTGCCTTGCTAGTGCATGGCATTGGTACAGACTCGGAAATGAAAACAAAAGGAAGAATACTATTTATAGAGGATATTGGAGAACAAAAGTATTCCATAGATCGTATGATGTGTCAGTTGAAAAGAAGTGGAAAATTGGACAAATTGGAAGGATTGATAGTTGGGGGCTTTTCAGATGTTCAAGATACGGACAGGACTTTTGGACAGGGAATTCATCAGATTATTTATGATTTTGTGAAAGAATATAAATATCCAGTTTGTTTCGATTTTCCAGTGAGCCATGAAAAGGAAAATTATGCAATAAAGATTGGTGCTGGCTATAAGCTTAAAGTGGGAAGCAAAAAAGTTACTTTGGAAGAATAAAAAAACCCCCAACATTGAAGATGTTGGGGATCTCATCAAAAACCATTAACCATTAAACCTTATCCTATGAAAATTCAATTCAAAACTACTGATTTATGTGTTCATTTCAATCGTTTGTAATTAAAATAATAAAAATTTCACATTTCTTTAAGGAATTGAATTTTTATAACAAATTAATGTCATAAAATTACCAGGTGTTTATAGGTAATGAAAAAACGAAATATGTATTATTTCCCGAAATAAGACAAATGTTTTCATGTTTTACCCAATTTTATTATCATAAGCTTGAATAGGAGCTAAACCTTGGTAGAATTTGAGACTTCCCTGTATCAAAACCACACAAACATATTTTCAAAACTACAATAGAATTAACCGCTTGCATACTTTAATACTTTACAGGGGATTGTATGATTAGTGAAAAAGCAAATGTTTGGGCATGTTAGATTGCAATTATTAATACCGTTATATGTAGGGTTTGCTGTTTTACTCAAATATTGTATATCTCCCAAAAAAAATTGATAAACTCAATTCATTTTGCAGGTGATACGTCGCAGGCTTTTCGAGACCTTTTGTACAAGATCCGTGCATCCTGAATGGTCTATCAAGTTTTATGGAGAATCCATTTCTTACTCTTTTAGATCTTACTTTTTTGCCTTGACGTAAAAAACAAAAAAAGTAAAGGCTGTGAAAAAAATGGCTAAGAATAGTTGTGAAAACCTAAACCCGCCGAAATTGCGCATAAACAAAAGACCCGACTGCGCTCAAACAACGGCGGCTTTCCTGTTGAAGCGAAACACACGGATTTCAAAACCATTTTCTTAACGCCATTCTTTTGAGGCCGACGGCAACTGATAAGTAAGATTTTTTTGTTCTGTAAGTTAAACTGTGAACCCTATCTAAATACAGTCTTTAATGCATAGTTAAAGTCTTTTGTATCCAAGATATTCTTAGTCCCTATAGTTTAGAAAGTATATCGGGCAGAAATACCGGGGTTGGGATAGAAGCTTTTGTAATAATCATACGCTTCGATTACGTGAATTGTGGGGCGAATGTCTGCAGATACGCTTAATGGAATTTTGTTGAACTTATAATCTGCTCCTGCGGTAGGAAACAACCCTAGGTTAAATCCTTTGTAGGCATCAGAATTTGAGAAAGAATTAGAAGCCACAATACCTCCTCCAACAAACCATTTCAAACCTTCTACTGGTTTAATATCAAAATGATGCTGATAGCTTCCTGAGACCGAGGCATTGAACCAGTTGTCGCCAACAATGTGGTAAGGGCGAATTCCTAAATCTATTTCAATGGCACTTTTTTCAGAAATAAATGTTTTGTAGGCAGCAGATACAACATCATAATAGCCGTTACCCACACGAACCCCAATCGATTTTTTGTATTCAGATTGAGCAAATAAGCTAGATATCAGTAAGAGTGAAACAGCAGTTAGTGTAATCTTTAATTTCATAAAATGTGTTTATTTATTGTTTGCGGCAAATGTAAGGACTGCCCATTTGGTAAAAAATACCCTATTCTAGGGATGAGCCATTTTAGAATGGGGAGCCAATATCAAAGAAGGTAAAAAAAAAGAGCCTGAAATCAGGCTCTTTAATTATTTTGACATACAAAATTAATTAATAGTCTTTACCGTAGTCGTTACGCTCACGGTATCCACCGCCGCCGCCGCCGCTTTTTCTGTAGCCGCCGCTGCTGTTTCCACCGAAGCTTTTTTTCTTGTAACCGCCACCGCTGTTACCGCCCTCTTTAGGACGACTTTCGTTTACTACTACGTTTCTGCCGTCAAGTTCTGTACCGTTTAAGGCACTAATAGCAGCTTGTGCTTCATCATCGTTTGGCATTTCTACAAATCCAAAACCTTTGCTGCGGTTAGTGAATTTGTCTAATACGATTTTTGCTGATGAAACTTCACCGTGTGAAGCAAATAGGTTTTGCAAATCCTGGTCTTTTAAGTTCCAACTTAAGTTCCCAACGTAAATGTTCATTTTCTAAATTTTAAAATTATAAAAGAAGTGAGATACAGTAGCTAAGGTCAATGAACATTGATGTACCATGGAACTTTAATACTGAACAACCACCGAATAAATACAAAGATAAAGTGATTTTATTTGGAATTTGAATTATTTTTTTTTAAAAAAAATCAAACGCTCCGTTTTTGAAACGGAGCGCCTGAAATATTTTTTGATCAGAAAGCTCAATTTATTCGGCAACTACTTCAAAATCAAGCTCCGTGCTATGACCATTTCCAAAATCGATTGAGGCTTTGTGTGTGCCCAATTCTTTAACCTCTTCCAGAATGCTGATTCTTTTGCGATCAATCTCATATCCTTTTTGCTCGCGAATAGCTCTGCTTAATTGAAGATTGGTAACACTACCAAAGATCTTTCCTGAAGTACCTGTTTTGGCACCAATTTTCAAAGCTGATTCCTTCAGCTTTGCAATTACATCATTGATGGTTGCCAATAAAGCATCTTCTTTCTTTTTGGCTTGTTTTAGTCTCTCTTCTAATTGCTTTTTATTGCTTGAAGTGCATTCAACAGCCATTTTACGTGGTAATAAAAAGTTACGAGCATACCCGTTTTTTACAGTTACCAATTCATTTTTTGCTCCCAGATTATCTACGTCCTGGATTAATATAATTTCCATTGTAAAAATTTTAGTTCCCCTTGCCCAATCTATGATTGTGACTGTCCTTCGCCATGGCGAGTTAGGGATGGTTACTAACAAAAGATTGAAAAATAGCTAAAACATCTAGATAGAAAATTTCAGCTATCTATCATCAACTTTAATCTATTTTAAAAGATCTGTTACATAAGGAAGCAATGCCATTTGGCGGGCTTTCTTTACTGCTTCAGATACTTTGCGTTGAAACTTTAGACTGTTACCTGTTAAACGACGAGGTAATAATTTACCTTGTTCGTTTAGAAATTTCTTCAGGAACTCCATGTCTTTATAGTCCACATAACGGATGCCATATTTTTTAAAACGACAGAACTTTTTTACTCGTTTGTCGGTTTTGATGGCTGTAAGATATTTGATTTCGTTCTTTGCCATAATATTAAGCCTCCACTGCTTTTTCGGTTCCAGTTTTTACGCCACTTGCTTTTTTTGCATTGTACTCAACGGCGTATTTATCGAGTTTTGTGCAAAGATGACGAAGCACTTGTTCGTCGCGAAGAAGTTGAATTTTCAGCTTCTCATTGAAGTCGGATGGCGCAGAATATTCCATAACCCAGTACAAACCTGTCGTTTTTTTCTGGATTGGATACGCCAGTGATTTTAAGCCCCATGGATTTTCGTGTACGATAGAACCACCTGCTTCAGTTACCAGTCCGGTAAACTTTTTTTGTGCAGCTTTAAATTCATCTTCACTTAAAACCGGGGTAAAAATCACCATCAATTCATAATTGTTCATTACCCTTGAAATTTTGATTAAATAAAATAAATCCCCATTTTTTACAAATGGGCTGCAAAGATAGGTTTTTTGATAAAAAAGATTAAGTAAAAATTTTGATTCCACAAAAGTAAAAGGACATTATTTTTTTAGAGCCCTTGTGAACCAAGGAAACGACCTATTTTGATTCAGCATCTATCATGGTTTCAATCTGATCTAGTTCATTGAGCAGGTAAGTTTCATCAGCGATAGAAACATTTTTTTTTGAATTTTCGGTGGCAAACCATAGCAATACCATCGACAAATAGTCCTGAATATCCTTTCCCGGCATTAATGTCTTAAACTCGATGATTTTCTCATTGATCAATTTTACCGAAAGTCGAACAGCCTGTTCATCTTCGGGCGACATTTGCACCCGGTAAATTCGGTCTGCAATATGTATATTGGCGGGGATTAGATTTTGGGACATTGGTTTCAATTATTTAAAAAAACTGCGTGTTATGTTTTTAACAGATTGATGCATTTGTCTATCTCTTTTATGTATCCGGTTATCTTTTTTTCGAAAGCTTTTTTCTCTTCAGGCGGCATTAATGCCTGTCCGTATCTTTTAGCATCCAACTGGTGCTGAAGTGCTTCGGTGGCATTAGAGGCATTTAGCGCATTTTGTTTTGCCTCTTCCAACATTATTTTTAGGGATTGGTTTTCTTTTTGTAAAAGGTTTTTGTCCTTCAACAATTGTTGAAGTTTTTCCTGAATTACCTTGACTTTATCCCCGATTGCCTGCGACATAAATCATATTTAAAATGATGGTGAATGCAAATTCAATGCCATTGAAACTATTTTCGGATTTCGGCCTCCAGGTTTCTTTCCAGACTCTTAACTATCTTGTTCATCCATCCATCAATTTCTACATCAGTTAGGGTTTTGTCCTCATCCAGAAAGGTGAAATTTACCGCAATTGATTTTTTATCTGTACCTAATTTTTCACTTTCAAATACATCAAACAACTGTACTGATTGAAGTTTTTTCAGATTCAGTTTTTGTATCTGATCTTCTACAGAAGCATACTTTACAGTCTTTGATATAACGATAGCCATATCTCTTTGCACCGCGGGGAACCTAGACAAGGGTCGGAATTGTACTTTTTTATTTTGTGATTTTTCAACTATCAGATTCCAGTTCAGATCTGCATAGAATACGGGTTGTTTGATATCAAATCGACCTGTCAAGTTCTTATTAACTAAACCTATCTGACATAGTGTTTCATTTTCGGTTTTTATCTTTAAACCATATTGCAAAAAGAGCGCATCGCCTTCCTCAAAAGTCAAATCTGTCAGGCCGGCAAGTGTGGCGATTTTATTCACAACACCTTTCAGTGTGTAAAAATCGTTTGCCTCTCCTTTGCCTTTCCATCCATCTATTTGCTTTTTTCCTGTGAGGTATAAACAAAGATGTTCAGGTTCGTCAAAACCGCCTTTTTGGTTGACCGCATAGGTTTTGCCATATTCAAAGAGTTTGAAGTTCTCGTTTCTGCGATTTAAATTATAAGCCACAATTTCCAATGCTGTTTCCACCATGGATGGTCTCATGATATTTAATTCGGCACTCAAACTATTTTTCATTGTTACCACAGTGCTCAACTCTTCCTCTCCAAAATAGGCTTTGTTGGTGATAGAGTTTGTCAGCACCTCATTGAATCCTAAGCCTACCAGAAAATTTGCCATCTTTTCTCTGAGTACTTCTGCCTCACGATGTTCTTCGATGGCGGGGGTCATGGTTACAGAGGTGGGAATAGATACATTGTCCAGACCATCAATTCTCAAAATTTCTTCTACAATATCTGCAGGAAGGCTGATGTCTGGCTTGTGGTAAGGAACGGCGATTTGGATAGAGTCAATATCTTCTTTTTCTATAGTAAATCCTAGGGCTGTTAAAATTTTCTTTACTGCATCTGGATGGTAGTTTTTCCCACTCAGCTTTTTTAAATAATGATATTTAAGTGTAATGACGGTTTTTTGTTTTTCGTTATCGTATATATCTACTAGAGAGGAAGCTATTTCTCCTCCACATAGTTCCAATATTAATTCGGTAGCACGTTTCAACACATTGACAGTACCAGCGATGTCGGTGCCTTTTTCAAACCTTGTGGCGGCATCGGTTCTTAATCCATGTGCAAAAGATGTTTTGCGAATACTGATGGCATCGAAGCAGGCACTTTCCAGAAAGATATTTTTTGTATTGTCCGAAACGCCACTGTTAATGCCGCCATAAACACCCGCTATACACAAGCCTCCCTGATCATCGCAGATCATCAGGTCAAACTCGTTTAACTTACGCTCTTTGCTATCCAAAGAGGTAAATGCAGTACCCTGAGGCAGGTTTTTTACCACCACCTTTTTACCGCCAATCTGATCAGCATCAAATGCGTGTAGCGGTTGGCCGGTTTCGTGCAAAATGAAATTGGTGATGTCCACCAGGTTGTTGATGGGTTTGAGGCCAATGGCTTTTAGTTTGTCCTGCATCCATTGAGGACTGGGAGCAATGGTTACGTTTTTAATAGAAATGCCACTATACCTGGGGCAGGCTTCCTTGTTTTCAACCGAAACTTCAATTGGATTTTTGCCTTTAAAAGCGGGTAATGCTTTGATTGAAGGGAGCTTGTATGATTCTTTTATTTTATCATGGAGTGAAAGGTAAGCCCCTACGTCTCTGGCTACTCCCCAATGACTCATGGCATCCATTCTGTTTGGTGTAAGTCCTATTTCAAAAATGATATCGGTATATACACTAAATAATATAGCAGCTGCTGTTCCGGGTACTGAATCCTGCGGCAGGACCAAAATGCCATCATGGGAACTGCCCAGTCCTATTTCGTCCTCGGCACAAATCATCCCCTGACTTTCTTCTCCACGAATTTTGGCAGCCTTCATTGTAATCGGTTCTCCTCCTGCTGGGTAAATAGTTGTGCCAATGGGTGCAACTATTACTTTTTGCCCAGTGGCCACATTGGGCGCTCCACATACAATCTTTAGAGGTGTTTGAGTCCCGATATTCACATTAGTCAAACTTAATTTGTCTGCATTAGGGTGTTTGTCGCACTGTAACACTTCGCCCACTACCAATCCTTTCAATCCGCCTTTCAATGATTCATAAGATTCCATGCTTTCCACTTCCAAACCAATAGAAGTCAAAATCTGGCTTAGTCTTTCCGGTTGCACTGTTTCTGGCAGATACTCGCTCAACCATTTATAAGAAATTGTCATATTAGATAACTTTATTTTTCCATAGAGGGAATTCCAAAATTTGGTTCAGCTCTAAAGGAGCGCGAAGATACATAATGTTGAAAATTGAATTCTGAATAGAAGTACTAATATTTTGTTCAGTTTCCTACTACCATTAGATCCACGTTTGGAGGAATGACAAATAGGCCAAGACATTCTGCAAAGTAAATTTGACAAAGGGTTCAAGTTTCAGGAAGAGAATAGTTCATCTGACTTTCTCCGTCTCATTTCATCCTTACTCGATATTTGTTTTTTAATCCTGCAAAACCGCAATCATACTTATTTCTACATTGACAAATTTGGGTAAGGCGGAGACCTGTACAGTTTCTCTAGCAGGGAAGTCCGTAGAAAAGTAGGAGCCATATACTTCATTTATTTCTGCAAAGCGTTTCATATCCGTGATGAAAATAGTGGATTTGATGACATTTAAAAAGGTCATTCCTGCTTCGCTAAGAATGGCCTGCAGGTTTTTCATACACTGATTGGTTTCGTCTTGAAGACTGGCATTGTTCAATTCGCCATTGGTGGGATCAATGGCAATCTGACCCGAAATATATAGAGTGTCACCTGCCAGGACCGCCTGGTTGTAAGGACCTATCGGTGATGGCGCATTATTGGTAGTAATAATTTTTTTTATCATAAATAAACTGTTTAAAGACTGCCTAATACAATTGTTTTTGCCAAATCTGGGTTTGGGCGATGAAGATACATATTCAGAATGTAAATCAGATTTCATAATATTTGCATTTTTGAGCACATGATAATTCTTCATATTGATACCTCCATTGACAAAGGCTCTTTTTGCATTTCGGACAATGAGCAGTTGCTGGATTATGGCGAAAATGAGCGCAGAAACGAACAATCTGCCTGGCTTCATACTGCTATCGGCGAATCATTTCATAGGATAGGGTTACGGCCTTCGGATCTGGATGCTGTTTCCGTAAGCAATGGACCTGGCTCATATACTGGATTGCGGATTGGATTGGCGACAGCCAAAGGGCTTTGCTATGCATTAAACAAACCTCTAATCTGTTTGAGTACTTTGGAAATTTTGGCTTCTACGGTAAAAGAAGATGCCGTCGATTTGATCTGTCCAATGATTGATGCCCGAAGAATGGAAGTTTTTACCGCTTGCTATTCTAAGGATTTAAAAATAATTAAGGAACCATTTGCAACAATCCTGACACCTGAGTGTTTCTCTGATATATTATTAAATCGTCATGTATTATTTACTGGTAATGGCTCTGGTAAATTTGAAACATTAGTGAAGAAAAATGATAGTATAAAATTTTTGAATAAAAAAATGGATTCCAGGGATATGTTGCCATTGTCTTTGAAACAGTATCGGGGAAAGAATTTTGTCAATGTTGCATACAGTAGTCCCTATTACGTCAAGGATGTTTATATCGCCGGGAAAGATTGAGATTTAGTCTTTCACTTGCATTTTAGATATTATCTTTACAAGCGTAACCTTCTAAACTATTGATGTATAATGAGTAACTACCAGATTGCCTTTTCTTCAAAGGAAGATCCTGACAATCAGCTAATTCTAGATACGCTGGCTGTAAAAAAAGCCGCACTGATCCTGCGTGCCTTTAATCATAAGCTTCGGCAACAAATTATGAAAATTATTGATGCAGAGGAAAAGGTGACCGTTACCGAAATTTATGTAAAACTTCGGATCGAACAATCTGTGGCATCCCAGCATTTGGCCATCCTTCGTAGAGCGGAATTTGTGAAAACAACACGTGAAGGAAAGTATATTTATTACGCCATTAATACGGAGAAATTAAAAGAATTAAAGCAGTTCGTCAAAGATTTATTAAGTTAAATATTTTTAAAGCAACTATGAAAGAGCTTTCTGTTGACACGTTTCAGGAATTAGCATCCAGACTGCCGGTTATAGATACCCGAACGGCAGAAATATTTAAGTATGGTTTTGTGAAAGGCAGTATTGCATTGTCTGGTTTTGAGAAATTTAGAGCGTTTGCCCCTTTGTACCTGAGTTCAGATATCATTACAAGCCGACTGGAAATCTTGTTGGTTTGTGAGGATAGTGAGAAGGAAAGCTGGGCCAAAGAAATTGGAAAATCGGAATTTAAAGTAGCCGGTTGTCTGCTGGGTGGATTTAGTTCCTGGGAGCAAGCAGGCAAACCAATCGATATCATTGTAGATGTGGAACCGGATGAGTTGATGATGGATATTCCATTTGATGACAACCTGGTGGTGATAGATGTGCGGCCTGCCATAAATTTTGGAAATGGTCATTTGAAAGAAGCTGTCAGTTTGCCTTTGAATGTGTTGCATGATCCTTTGCGAATGGCAGCTATTGAAGATTATGACAATATTTACCTGGTGGGAAATACGGATGAGGAAGTGATCATGGCAGCTTCTGTCCTAAAAAGGCAGGATATACACAACCTTCGTGTGGTTTTAGGTGGATGGGAAGCTGTGGTCAGACAGCCAATGGCCAAAATCACCAAAGAGCCAGAAACCCTTAATTGATAAAACCGGCATACCCTCTGGTGGCAAATACTTTGCATCTTAAAGGGATTCTTTAAGTTTCCTTTTTCTTTCCTTTATATTATCTTTTTTAGTAGTTTTTTATCATCAAGTCATGATATCCATTCAAAGATTTACATTTAATCCTATTCAGGAAAATACATACGTCCTTTTTAATGATAAAGGCCATTGTGCCATCATTGATCCGGGATGTTATTTCGAAGAAGAGAGAAACCAGTTGTTCCAATTTATACAAGCCAACAAGCTCACGCCTGTCTATTTGCTCAACACGCATTGTCATCTGGACCATGTGTTTGGAAATAAGTATGTGAGCGAAACCTGGCAACTGCCTTTATACCTGCATGAAGCAGAAAAAGTAGTACTTTCTTTTGCACCAAAATCGGCAGAGATGTATGGACTTCCATTTGAAAATTATTCGGGCGAAATGAAATGGCTTACTCCAGGCGAAAAAATTTTTCTGGATGAAGATGAGTTGGAAATTCTATTTACTCCTGGGCATTCACTCGGAAGCGTTAGTTTTTATTGCAAAAATGATGGATTTGTAATTAGTGGTGATGCTTTGTTTGCTGGTAGCATTGGAAGGACGGATTTGCCCGGTGGTGATTATGACCAATTGGAGAATGCGATTAAGACTCAATTATACACTTTACCGGATCCTGTAAAAGTGTACTCGGGGCATGGAAGCGGCACCAGTATTGGGTTTGAGAAAAAAAATAATCCTTTTGTAAGAGCGGACGATTAGATCTGCTAAGGAAGAATCTTGAATAAAGGGTTTTACAAATTGCTGATGATTAGTTGCTGAATGCCCTTCATTTCGTCATCGCTAAATGTAAGTTTAGGCTGCACAAAGTTCAAATCATTGGCATTATTGATGGGTATCAGGTGCACATGAGCATGAGGAACTTCGATTCCCACCACACTTACTCCACAACGGTTGCAGTCGAAAGATTTTTCTATAGCTTTTGCAATGGGTTTGGCAAATACCAATATACCAGCAAGGTAGTTGTCCGGAATATCGAAAATATTATCTATTTCAATTTTAGGGATCACCAATACATGCCCTTTGCGTAGCGGCATAATGTCCAGAAAGGCAAAGAAATTATCATCTTCTGCAATTTTATACGATGAAATTTCGCCTGCAATGATTTTGGAAAAAATAGTCATAATTGAAATAAGTTATGAGAAGTTTTATATGGTGAATGTACCGACTTGATCTTAAAATTTCCCGAAATATGTTTTTATTCGGCCATTCAAATAAGGGTTTTGCAAAAGATAATTATTGATAATTGTTTTTGAAATGAAGGATCTTTTTTAGGACATGCTTTTCAATTTCCCGATGTACCCGATCGCTGCTGCTGGCCGCCATAAGTTCTATTTTGAATCGGACAAAATCCTTTGCAATTTCTTCTACCTGCAGTTTGGTCTCCTGAAGATCCTCCAATTCGGGCAGGGTTCTTAAATATTCAATCAAATCTTTTTCCAATTGATCAGCATATCTTGCCATCTGAAAAGGAAGTTCAAATTGTACATAAAAATACTGCGAACGATGTACAGACAGGTTTATAACTGGTTGGTTATAAAAAAAATTATTGGGAACCATTACAATATCGTCTTCTTCATTTTTTAAAACAATATTGGAAAGCGTGAGATCCTGTACACGCCCTTTATTGTCGGCAACTTTCACCCGGTCGCCAATAGATAACTGGTCGGAGAACATTATAAATAGCCCACTGATCATATTGGTGATGTAGTCCCTAAAGGTAACTGCAATGGCCATGGCAACAATGGTCATGCTGGTGAGAAAATCAATCGGGTTGATGCCAAAGCCTACCATCAATGCCAAAATAAATATAGCACCATTCAACACCACCGTGAGCTGATTGATGCCGAGTATGAAGTTTCCTCTCACTTTTTTTCGCCCATGTCTTGCATTGTACAATGAAATAATAATGACTCGTGTAATCGAAATGATCAAACTTGGAATAAGAAAGGTAAGTGCACCATTAATAAACTGGTGCAATAATTGTTTTTCGAGCAAGGCAGGGAAATAAAAAATTCCCAAAAGCAGGATAATGGTGAGAATGATTTTTATAATAAAGTAGGGTGTGGCCCTTGTGTTGTTCTCTGCGGTTTTGTTCATGCTAAAAACTATTTGAAGCTATATCCATTTGCTAGTCCTTACAAACTATTTGCTTTGATCACTCTTTCCAACTCCTGAGCCGGTACCACTCCAGATTGTCTCCAAAGTGCTTGGCCGTTTTTGAAAAGTATTAGAGTAGGAACGCCCTGCACCTGGTAAGCTGCAGCGGCTTGTGGGCTTTGGTCCACATCCACTTTGATGATACGAATGTTTTCTCCCAATTTTTGTTTTACATCGGTCAATATGGGTGACATCATTTTGCAAGGGCCACACCAGGTGGCAAAAAAATCAACCAGTACTGGTTTGTCAGAATGTATGATTTCGTCAAAGGTCATATTGAATATTTTATACTATAATACAGAAATTGTGTAAAAAAGTTGCAGGGTGGATCTTTTGTGATTCTTGCAATGGCCAACCCGGCAACTTTATTTTTAAACTATTCTCCTTTCAAATATTTATCAAGAAACTGTTCTTGTTCCCAAAGCACATGCAGAATACTTTCTTTGGCTGCGTAACCATGACTTTCCCTGGGTAATAATACCATTCTGGCTTTACCTCCCAATCCTTTCACGGCCTGAAATAATCGCTCTGTTTGCAGGGTAAAAGTTCCCGGATTATTATCCGCTTCGCCATGAATTAGCAGGATAGGTTTTTTGATTTTGTTTGCATTCATAAATGGAGACATCTTGTTATATAGTTCCGGAACATCCCAATAATTGCGCTGTTCGCTCTGAAATCCAAATGGCGTAAGCGTTCTGTTGTACGCACCAGAGCGTGCTACGCCGCAGGCAAAATCATTGCTATGCGCCAGCAGGTTGGCAGTCATGAAAGCCCCATAGGAGTGGCCACCCACAGCTACTTTTGTTCTGTCGATATAACCCAGTTTGTCCACTGCATCAATGGCTGCACGACCATTGGCCACTAACTGTTCTATGAAGGTGTCGTTAGGTTCTTTACTGCCTTCACCAATAATGGGGAATGAAGCGTCATCCAAAACCACATAGCCTTTGGTGACCCAATAAATAAAGGAGCCATAGCTTGGTGCTGTAAATTCATTTGGATTCTTATCGCTTTGTCCGGCACTGATACGGTCTTTGAATTCAGCGGGATAAGCCCAAATAAGCAGGGGCCGTTTTTCTTTTTTGGTGATGTCATAACCCACGGGTAGATACAGTGTTCCAGATAAATCTACTCCATCCGCTCTTTTATATTTAATGACTTCTTTATGCACCTCTTTTATTGCTTCAAAAGGGTTTTTGTTGTAAGTGATTTGAAAAGGGGTAGTTCTTTTTTTATAGTTTCTGAAATAATAATTTGGATATTCATTTTTGGACTGGATGCGCACCAAAGCCAAACCAGCTTTGAAGTCTTCCACGGATAGGATATCTTCTTTCTTATCTGTATAGCTGCTTTTATATAGCCTTTTTGTTTTTAGTGTTTTGATATTCAATTCATCTATGAAAGGAAACTGCCCCTCTTTGGTGAAACCTTCTCCCACTAAGATCAAATGGCCGTTTTCTATTGCCAGTACCCGTTTGCCGTACTCATTTTCTTTGGTTTCAAAATTTCCCGGATCGCTATAGATGTCTTGAATATTTCTATCTGAAATGATTTGGGGAGTCAAGGAGGATTGAGCAGGATTAAAAAGGTAGGTTTTTATGTTCCGTGTATCATACCAGTTGTCATAGATGACGGCTACACCTCATTTCCCCAAATGACACGAGATGCTCTGTTGATAGTTTTTAAAATGGGAATTGGCGCATGGTCGAATGGTGCCTCCCAAATAAAAAGCTGATCGCGATGATCTACAGGTTTTGCCGGGTCGCCACCGTCCAGTGCTTCTATAAAATAAAGAGAAGCAGGCTTATCTGTTCTCCAGTTCATACTGCGTTTTCCCGGTGCTACAGCACTAAATCCTTTCGCCATTACCTCGGTGAGTGGCTTTTGATAGACCGTTTTTATTTCTTTTCCATCCATAGCATACACGACACTTTTCGTGGCAAACCGGGAAAGCGGTACGATGTAAGAAAATGGTTTTTGCAGGGTAGTGATCATCACATAATGACCATCTGGTGATAGAGAAAGGTCTGCATACATGTTGGCCGTTTTGAAAAGTGTTTTATTGCCATTTATGTCTGTCTTGTATATTTCAGAGGTAACCAGGGTTTCGAAGTTGTGTTCATCGGCTTTGTTCTTTAACAAATCCTGGTAGGTTCTGTTTTGTGACACTTTGCCTTCGGCAATGGACACTACCGGGCCGATGGGTAAATCGTTTTTAGAGTCAATAAGTGCGGGTCGGTTAGAAACAAGTTGCTGCACTAAAAGACTTTTGTTGTCCCTTAACCAGACAAACGGAGTACCCAGGTTGGCATTGAGAAAGGTGTCTGTAATTTTTGAGGCGGAAGCCGTCGCTACGTCTATTACCCAAAGTTCTACTCCTTTGGTGGTGGTGTGGGTAAATGCAATTTTGGTATCGTCCGGACTCCAGGATATATTAGTGATTCTGACATCGGCTGGCAGTCCTGAAACCTGTACTGGTTCTAGCTTTACGTCTTTTATCTTTCTAAGTTTTATGTTGTTGAAATAGGAGGTGGTGGTGCTGATATTGGTAACAGGATTGATACGTAAACCTGCCAGTCTCATTTCGTTCTGGCTTAGATCTTCAAGCGTTTTGTAGGCATTTCGGTATAGGAGCAGCATATAGTTCTTTTTGGTATCCATTGAAATGCTGGGTGCTGGTTCATAGTCGGCCAGAGAAAGAATAGGAGCAGATGGTTTTTGATAAATCACATCTTCTTGGGCGTGACCAAAAAGGATGGCCAGCACTAGCGAAATGGTAGTAAGTAATTTAGTTCGCATATTTTTTTTTCAAAAATACAAGTAGTTTCAGAAGAAATAGGGATCTTTTATGAGCAGGCATTGGCAGCGTTTTTGTGGGATGCCATTAGCACCACAAATGAACCGAGCGTGGCAATTTTGATGCCATCTGTTCATTTGCCGGGTAAATTAAAAGTATTGCGTATAAACAGAAAACATTGATTACGGGCAATTGGTATTGCCTTTATCTTTGTGGCTAATAAAATTTTTATGGAATTAACAGCAAAATTAGTACAGATGCTTCCTTTACAAAAAGGAACGGGAAAAAATGGGGAATGGAAAAAGCAAGATATTATTGTGGAAACAAGTGGACAATATCCAAAGAAGGTTTGTATTTCCATTTGGGGAGACAAAATAAATGAAAGTGTCCTGAATGTGGGAACAATGTTGAACATTTCTTTTGATGTGGAAAGCAGGGAGTTTAATGGTAGGTGGTACACCGATGTGAAAGCCTGGAAAGTGGCTGCGGCAGGTGGAAATAGTGGTGGCAATGATGGCAATACCGCCATTAAGAATGAGATGCCTCCGGATATTAATTACAATGACAACAAGGACGATCTTCCTTTTTAGATTTTGTTTATAGAAAGATGGATGACTTACTGGATTTAGTTTATAAGAAGAAATATGTATGCGATGAAAAAATATATTGTTTTATTGATGATAGGTGTTGTGGTGTTGACAGGTTGTAAAAACGGATGTGGAAAAAAGGATAATTCCACTTTGCCGGTTGAGGATACTACGCAGGTGAACCTGGGTGAGTTGCCAGATACTGGTACGGCGGTGGATCCGGGTGCGGATTCTGTGCATGCGGCTACGAGTAAGGTGACCTCTTTGACAAAATTGACCAAAGAAGTTTTGACGATTTTTAAAAATAAGGATTATGCGAAACTGGAGGGGTTGATTCATCCTGATGAGGGAGTAAGATTCTCACCTTATGCTACGGTTGATTTTAATAGTGACAAGCAGTTTTTGCGCAGTGAGTTCACGGCGTTAGTGACCAGAGATAAGAACAAAAAAATGGTGTGGGGAAGCTATGATGGTAGTGGGGATCCTATCAACCTGACTCCTGAGGAGTATTTTAATAAGTTTGTGTATGATGCCAATTTTGTAAATCCGGAAAAGTATGCCGTGGATAATATTATCAAAACCGGGAACTCCGTCAATAATCTGAAAAGCATTTACGAAGGCAGCAATTTTACGGAAAGCAATTTTTCGGGATCTAAAAAGAATAGCGGCATAGATTGGAAGTCGGTGCGATTGGTTTTTAAACAAATAAACGGAAAGTATTATTTGGTAGGCATTGTACACGATCAGTGGACAATATAGAGTCAAGAAACAATTTCCAACTTATATACTGCCGGCATTGATTGTCGGCAGTTTTTATTGTAGGGATTTTCATCCTTCTATTCGAAGGTATATGAGACAAGAGCGACTGGAAGTTTAAGGGAAGCAGTCCAATTGTTTTTGTAACAGTGATGGTTGCTGAAAAGATTTGGATCTTTATGAATACAGAGGGCGAGGTGTGGAACCCGATCAGGATAGATGCGAAGTAGTTTGAATAATTGAAGTCTAAGTTTTAAACAGTTAGATTTTGAACTTATGCTACCTTTGTCCGTTCAATTATGTTAGACAAAAAGAATTTAATAGAAGAGGCAGAACAGGCTGTCATTGTTGGGGTGGTTCAAAAAGACCAAACAGACAGACAGGTCAATGATTATTTGGATGAGCTGGCTTTTCTGGCAGAAACAGCAGGTGCAGCTACCCTAAAACGGTTTATTCAAAAACTACAACATCCAGATTCCAGAACTTTTGTAGGAAAGGGCAAATTGGAAGAAATACGTCAGTATGTCATCAGTCATCAAATAGATTTGGTGATTTTTGATGATGAACTAAGTGGTGCGCAGATTAACAATATCCAGAAGGAACTCAAAATAAAAGTAATCGATCGCTCGGATTTGATACTGGATATATTCGCCCGAAGAGCAAAAACGGCACAGGCACGGACTCAGGTGGAGTTAGCCCAATATCAATACATTCTTCCGCGCTTGCGAGGTATGTGGAGCCACTTGGAAAGGCAGGGTGCGGGAATTGGTTCCAGAGGTCCGGGTGAAACAGAAATAGAAACCGACCGACGTATAGTACGAGATAAGATCACGCTGCTGAGAAAGAAATTGGGCGAAATAGACAAGCAGGCTTTTACACAAAGAAAAGACAGAGGTGAGTTTATTCGAGTGGCTTTGGTGGGTTATACCAATGTGGGCAAAAGCACCACTATGAATTTGTTGAGCAAAAGAGATGTATTTGCAGAAAACAAACTCTTCGCTACCTTGGACACAACCACCAGCAAAGTGGTTTTTGAAAATACTCCTTTTTTGTTGAGCGACACTGTTGGGTTTATCAGAAAATTGCCCCATCATTTGGTAGAAAGTTTTAAGAGTACTCTGGACGAAGTACGGGAGGCGGATATACTCATGCATGTGGTAGATATCTCTCATCCAAATTATGAAGACCAGTTGGCCGTAGTGAACAAAACCCTGCAGGAATTAAAAGCCTTTGACAAGCCGGTGATTACTATTTTCAACAAAATGGATTTGTATGAAAAAAACACTTTTGATGAATGGTTGAACGAGGAAACGAAGGAAGAGATTTTGCGCGATTTGTACGACAGATGGAAGAACGAATTGCAGGGGAATGTGGTTTTTGTGTCAGCCACCGAAAGAAGAAATGTGGATGGCTTGCGGGAAGCTATTCTAAACAAAGTGAAAGAATTGTATGCCATTAGATATCCCTATAAAACCATGTTTTATTAGTTGGGATTGAAAATAAAAAAGGTTACCAGTGAAACAGTTCAATGGTAACCTCCAAAAATTAATCTCTAACTGAATTACTTAGGATACACCGAAGCTATAAATGATTTATCTGTACTGGAGAGTACCGTATTCCAACCCACAGAAAAATTTCCAATGGTCAATTCTTCTTCTACCGGATAATGCATGATAGAAGCCTGATCATAGGTGCTATAATTGGTTTGGGAGGTGGAGTATTTTGCAAAAATATTGTTATCTACCTGAGCCTTGCTCCAACCTTGAGTGTCGGCATAGTATTGATAAACAGCATTCACGTCCCAGGGAATACTGGCCAGTGGATGTTGATGTTCGTGGATCATGCCCAGGGCATGTCCAAATTCATGAATAGCCACCCGGCTAAATTCCTGATCGGAGGTACTGGAGTTAAACCAGCCAAAGTTCATAGTGGCTCCTCGTTTTATCAGTTTGGCATCGGTGCCGAGATATGACCAGGAAGATCCGTCTTGTCGGAAAGTAACTCTGATGGGTGCTTTGCTGTCGTTGGTTACAAATTGGAAATCAATATTGGCAAATTGCTCCCATTGGCTGGCGTACTGTATCACTTTATTTCTGACAAATGAGCTGCCTCCATTCAGGCTCACTTTTATTATACTACCGTTGGTCCATTGTTTTGCCTTCAATGTGGCTCCACGTGGGTGGGTTCCATCAACAGACATTTCGGTACAAACATGAAAATTGCCATATTGTGGGAAGGACATTTCGGCCTCCTGAAAATAATCTTTAGGGGTGGGGTCCGACTTTTTACAGGATGATATGCTGGCAATAATAGTTATAACAGACAAGCAAAGGACGAGCTTTTTCATTATAATTGTGTTTTAAGTGAAAGGAGATTGTTTCGATACTAATTTTCAAACGAATTTTAGTCTTTAAATTTAATTGATTTTTTATTTTTTAATAGTTTTATTTACTGAATATACTGAGCTGCCGAGGTGTTTGAGTACCTATTTTGATGCAATAGAATTATTGGAATTTACCTATTAGCATGAAAATGAAGGGACTGAATAATGACAGATTTTCATTTTTTATTTTGTAAAAGATATATTTATACAGGATGATTGAGTCTGTTTTGGTAGAAAAATTCGAATGATGGGTATGATCAAAGTCAATACAATTGGCAAAAATGGACTATCCTGAACAGGTGATATGTTCAGGCAAAGCATTAATCATGACAAGCAACAAACAAAATATATCACTGAGACCAACTGAACTGACAGACCTCGCCACTTTATTTGAATTTCAACTTGATAAGGAAGGTGCTTATTTAGCCGCATTTATGCCCATAGACGCTACAGACAAATTAGCCTTCATCACCAAACACTTAAAATTGTTAGGGGAACCCACAGTAAACAACCAAACGGTTTTGCTTGGCGATATCATTGTTGGCAGTATAGGCAAGTTTGAAATGGAGGGGAAATCTGAAATAACTTACTGGATAGATAGAAAGTGTTGGGGACAGGGAATTGCAACCATTGCGCTTAAAGAGTTCTTGTTGAAAGAAAAAGCAAGGCCAATGTTGGGAAGAGTGGTGTTTGATAATTTTGGTTCGCAGAAAGTGTTAGAGAAATGTGGTTTTGTTAAGATCGGTTCGGACAAGGGTTTTGCAGAGGCAAGACAAGCAGTGGTGGAAGAGTTTATTTACAGACTAGACTACTAGCCGATCAAACAATGGCACTAGACATTGGTAGGGAGAAAAAAGAAAAAGCGTTTCATTGAACAATAATTAGATATTTTACAATTCTATAGATCCATCAACTATAATGACAAAACAGTATACCTGGTATTTACTGGCTCAAGAGCTAAGTGAGCTGGATTTTAATAAGGAAGGGCTTGCGGAGGTTGTGGTTGCTGAAAAGACGCTGTGTGTTGCCATGCATCAGGATAAGGTATTTGCCTGTGCCGCTATCTGTCCTCATGCGGCTCATCCTTTAGTGACGGGATATGTGAATGTAAAAAACCATATAGTATGTCCTTTGCATCAGTATAAATTTAGTTTACAAAATGGACGTAATGTATCAGGAGAAGGATATTTTCTAAAAACCTATCCGGTGGAAAAAAGAACAGATGGGTGGTATGTGGGCTTGTATTAGAGGTTAAATAATTTCATCAAGCGTAAACAATTTTTTCATTTGTTTAATAGTGATTTTTTTTGAGGTCAAATACTTCATACCAAAATTTCTTAGTGCCATGGCCATGGGATTTTCTAATTGGGAAATGATTCCAATTCTCCAGCTTGTGTTTACCACATTGTGTGCTTTGGCTCTTCTTATTTCCGGATATTTTTGCAAAGCGTCGGCTACCGAAAATCTTTTGATTAATTGCCCCAAAACATAAGCATCTTCTATGGCTTGGCAGGCTCCCTGACCCAGATTTGGGGTGGTGGCATGCGCGGCATCGCCCAACAAACTTATACGGCCCTTTGTCCAGATGCTGATTGGTTTTAGGTCATACAAAGGTCCTTTGATAATATTTTCCTGCGGAGTTTGCTGCACCAATAGTGTGGCTAATGCATTAAATCCTTTGGTATAATCAACTATTTTGGCTGATGGATTTTCGAGGCCAGCATTGATGACCAGGTACCAATAAACATTGTCCTTACTAATCTGTACAAAGCCAAAGCGTGTTCCCTTTCCCCAGGTTTCCAAAGCCTGATGTGGGTATTGCCCGGGCAATTGAAAGTCCAATACGCCCCGCCAGCAAATCTGTTTAGCATTGCGGTAGCTGCTTTGACCAAACACAAGTTCCCGTACCTTGGATTTTATACCATCAGCTCCAATGATATACTCTGCCTCCTTTGTAGTGCCGTCCTCAAAGCAAAGCTGGTAGTCATGTTCAGATTTTTCCAATTCGATGAAGCGTTTATTAAGTACAATGTGTTCATGCCCTACTGCCTCAGAAAGCAGGTGGTGCAGGTCGGCACGATGAATGGCATGGCTGTGAAGTCCTTCTTCTAACTCAAGTTTTGATAGGTCAACACCGGACAGGATTGAAAAGTCCGCTCTCGTAATATGGATTGCCTCCACTCCATTTCCTTTTTCTCTTATTTGATGGTCAATATAAAGTTGTTTGAAAACCTGCATAGCATTATTGGCCAGCAGAATACCTGCACCAATTGCTCTTATTTCAGATGCCGCTTCATAAAGCACAAATGGAATATTTTGTTGCTTCAAAACAAGTGCAGTGGTGAGACCGCCAATACCGCCACCAATGATTGCTATGGGTTTCATGATGTGGCAAAAATAAAGAGCTAATGCCATTGGAAATACTAAATGGGTGGATTTAGTTTTAGGTTTGTTTCTTTTATTTTTGTAGAGTTGATGGTCTTAAAATATTGACCAGAGCTTGTTTTTTTGATATTGATTTTTAATAAGAAAATTCTCCATTTTGTCTTTCAATTTACATACACCGTTTCCGCCGGCTGGCGATCAGCCTAAAGCAATTGCTCAACTGACCGAAGGGGTGCAGCAAGGAGAAAAGTATCAAACACTTTTGGGTGTTACCGGTAGTGGTAAAACATTTACAATGGCCAATGTGATTCAAAATACACAAAGGCCTACGCTTATTATCACACACAACAAAACATTGGTGGCTCAGTTGTATGGGGAGTTTCACCAGTTTTTTCCAGAGAATGCGGTAGAGTATTTTGTATCCTATTACGACTATTATCAGCCCGAAGCTTATCTGCCGGTAAGCGATACTTATATCGAAAAAGATTTAGCCATCAATGAAGAATTGGATAAGCTACGGTTGCGCACCATCACCAGTTTGTTGAGTGGTCGTAGAGACATTATTGTAGTAGCGTCTGTTAGTTGCATTTATGGTGCGGGCAACCCGGCAGATTACGAAAACAGCATCATCCGTATTCAGCGGGGGCAGGTGCTTTCGCGTCAGGCATTTTTACACGGCTTGGTCAACTCTTTGTACTCACGCACCACTATTGAATTTAATCGAGGCACATTTAGGGTAAAAGGAGACACGGTGGATATAAATCTGCCTTATGCAGACTATGGATATCGCATCACTTTTTTTGGAGATGAAATAGAAGAGATTGAAACGATAGAAGTAGCTAGCAACAAACGCATTGTTACGCTAGAGAATGCGGCTATTTTTCCGGCTAATATCTATGTGGCTCCAAAGGATATGATTCAACAGGTGATTTATGAGATACAAGATGAGATGACCGCACAAGTGGAGTATTTCAATAGTATTGGAAAACATATCGAAGCCCAGCGAATCAAGGAGCGGGTGGAGTATGATTTGGAGATGATCAAGGAGCTGGGTTATTGTAATGGCATTGAAAATTATTCCAGATTTTTTGACCGAAGAAGCCCGGGTACCAGGCCATTTTGTTTGTTGGATTATTTTCCTGAAGATTATCTGATGTTTGTGGATGAAAGCCATCAGACCATGCCACAGGTGAGTGGGATGTATGGTGGAGACAGAAGTCGAAAGCTGATATTGGTGGACTATGGTTTTCGCATTCCATCGGCATTAGACAATCGACCTCTAAATTTTCATGAATTTGAAAACATGCAAAATCAGGTGATTTATGTTTCAGCTACGCCGGATAAATACGAGCTAACAAAAACCGAAGGAGTGATCGTGGAGCAGGTGGTGCGTCCCACCGGTTTGCTGGATCCTCCAATAGAAGTGAGACCCAGCATCAATCAGATTGATGATTTGTTGGATGAGATAGACAAGCGGGTGAAAAAAGGAGACAGGGTTTTGGTTACTACCCTCACCAAAAGAATGGCTGAGGAAATGGATAAATACCTGCATCGGATCAACATCAAATCGAAATATATACACAGCGAAGTTGATACGCTGGAAAGAGTGGAAATACTGCGACAGTTGCGCCTGGGCGAGATAGATGTGCTGGTGGGGGTGAATTTACTTCGCGAAGGATTGGATTTGCCAGAAGTGAGTCTGGTGGCCATTTTGGATGCAGATAAGGAAGGTTTTTTGCGCAACGAAAAATCATTAACCCAAACTGCAGGACGTGCCGCAAGAAACGTGGATGGACTCGTGATTTTTTATGCTGATAAGATGACAGGCAGCATGCAACGCACCATTGATGAAACCAATAGAAGACGCGAAAAGCAGATTGCCTACAATATCAAACACGGCATCACACCCAGAACCGTTACGAAATCCAAAGAGGATGTGTTTAAACAAACCAGTGTTTTAGACATTAAAGGTTTTGATGAAAATGAAACAGGTGCTATTGGGTTTGATGATGATATTGTAACAGTAGCGGCAGAAGATGAAGTAGTATATAAAACCATACCTCAAATAGAAAAGGCTATTTCCAAAACTAAAAAGGAAATGGAAAAAGCCGCTAAAGATCTGGACTTTATGGAAGCCGCCAAACAGAGGGATGAAATGTTTCGACTACAGAAAGAGTTGGAAGAGCTGAAAGGGTAGGGCTATGGGGTTGTATGTCACTATGAACTGTTAATTTTTTTTTATTGGGGAAAGAAAATGAATTTGGTAGTTGGCTATGAAATATTAACGCCTATTTTTGGTAGCCTAAATCAGAAACTCTATTGAAAATCAAGATTTTACAGCTGTTATTAATTCTTTCTCCGATACTAGCGATTTGTCAGCCTATAAAGATTTATTTAAGTCCCAAAGCTGCGGGAGGTGCCAATCAATCTTTATTTATAGATTCATTGAAGTTTTACCCCTTAGAAAAAAGCAAATCAGATTCCTGGACCAGGTACAACGGTTTAAATATTACCACCAATTATTTTCTTGTTAATGATAATGCTTTCATTCGAGTTTATTCAAAAACAGGTGAGTTGGTTAAAGAAATCCGCTACAAAAAATTAGGGGAAAATGTATATCCGAGATATGACAAAGCCAAAGAGCAACTTATATTCTTTTATCCGAATAAAAACTACGAGCTAACTGCCAAGGATAGGATTGAAATTAAAAATGATTTTGCAAACCCTAAGAATGAAAAGTACTATAAAAAATACATCATTGACCTTAAAGACAGCAGCTTCGCGTTTCAAAGAAAGAAGCCCACTGCGTTTGATATACTGAATGCATACAATCTGAAGGACGATTACTATTGCACCTATGAAATATCGGTAGATAAAAACTATAAAGATAGCCTCGATTATGAAGTGAAAATCTATAAGGATAACCGGTTTGTGAAAGGCTACTTTCCCTACCATAAGCAAAATGAAATCCGGTATTTATACGCTAGTAATGTGGTTGCCGTAACGCAGGAAACGAATACCCCGGGCAGGTTTTACATCACTCGGCCCTATACAGATACTATTTATGCGCTGGAAAATGATAGCATCACACCGGCTTACCAGCTAATATTGCCAATGGACAATAGTATTCCTAAGTCATTTTTTGAAAAGCCTTTTAAGAATGCTACCGAGCGGGAAAACTTTGAACGAAACAACGGCTGGTTTCTGCGGCAGATATATACAATAAATGAAAGAAACAGATTCCTTGTGTTTACCATTGGGTTTATGAGTAATTACGGACAGTATATTTATGATAGAAAAACGACTGCCGCTTACAATATTCATAAGGTAAAATCTGATAGCACTACCTACTTTTTGCCACTGATTGACAATGGTCTTAATTCACTCGAGACTTCCGGCAAGTACTATAAAGTGTTGGATCCGGAGACACTAAAAAAAGTGTATGAACAGTACAAAGGAAAAATGGATGGATTACCTGTTGAGCTAAAAAATAGTTTTAAAGATCCTAAGAATCCCAATCCACTAATTGTTGAATTTATAATCAAAAATAACTGATGAGAATTGTTGCTTTCGCTACCCTATTTCTATTATTTTCAAAATGGCTAACCGCCCAAACCGGCACGATAAGTGGTGTGGTGAAAGACTCCGCAACAGGTGTGGTACTTGAGTCTGCCACAGTGAGTGTGTTTGCCAAAGACTCTTCGCTAGTGAACTTTCAACTTACAGATACTTACGGAGCTTTTCAAATAGATAAGCTACCGCTAAAAACCGATCTGGTACTTAATGTAACATACATTGGTTTTAATGCAATCAATAAAAAAATTAAAATAGACTCTGCGGCCATCAACACTGTTATTGGGATGTCTCCGGCTTTTCACGACTCCACCAATGTAGTAGTAACGGCTGTAGTACCTATTCGAATGAATGGAGATACTTTAGAAATCAACCCGGCTGCTTTTAAAATGAATCCCAATGCTGTGGTAGAAGATTTGCTGCTGCAGGTGCCGGGCGTTACTGTGTGGGCAGATGGTTCCATTACCATGAACGGACGAAAAATACCCAATGTGTTGGTAGATGGAAAACCGTTTTTAGGATCGAATGATGCCCGGTTGGCTACCCAAAATCTACCTAAGGATGCTATCGACAAAATACAATTGTACCAGGAAGTGGACAGAACATTGAAGCCCGAAGATCGTCGAAAACAAGACTCTTTACTTACCATGAACATAAAACTGAAGGAAGATAAACGAATGGGTTATTTTGGTAAAGCAGGAGTAGGATATGGTACCAACGACCGGTTTGAAACAGACTTGTCCTTGCAGATGTACAATAAGAAAACCTCGTTTGGGATTGGTGGAGGATATAACAATATCAATAAAAGAATCAATAACCTGCAAGAGCTATTTCAAAACAATACGTATAGAAACTATAATCCTAATTTACGCAATGTGGGCAATTTTAATACCGATGGTATCAATAAGTATCATTCCATTGGTGGTGTGTTTTCGCATAATTTTATTGAAACCACCAATAGCCGTCAAAACGACCGTATCACTGTAAACTACACTAAATCCGGAAACGATAAGTATCTAACTAATCTGTCGTTACAAAACAGAACGGCACTGGACAACCCACAGTTCATACTTGCAAATGCTACTAGCAATAGTACCACTAATGATCATAACATAGGGATCAATTACATCAAAACAAATAGTTATAGTGATAATTTTGGTGTGAATGCAACTGCTGAAATATCGGACAATCACAATCATGCTAAAACTGAAACAGAAATAAAGGATTCCAGCAACCAATTGGTTAGTCGAAATAATGCTAACAACATCAGCAGTAGCCAGTCTAACAAGGAATCGCTTTCGCTCGATTATTCCAGGTACAGAGAGGATAATCCACTAAAGCAATTCAGCGTTAATGTAAATGTAAATTCAAATAATCAAAAATCAGAAAGGTTAGAGCAAAGCAGGTTTCAATCTTTTTTGGACACCCATCAGGATACGTCCTTCAATCGGAGATATAATAATGACAACACTTATTTCAACACTTCAGCAAACATTTCTTATCTGGGTTTTAAACGCCTGCTATTGGGACGATACAGTCTTTTTGGAATCAATGTAACTTTTAACCAATGGATCAATTACTCCCAATCAAAAAACGATGCGCAGGTTTTTGATTATGATAGTGTGCTTACAAAATTTGTAACCAACAACAGGCTTACCAACAATAATCGTAATGAGAAAATAGAATACACCCCTTCTATTGGTTTTTCCAGATCATTTTTTAAGTGGAAGGATACGTATCATCATAGCTTTAATGCCGAGGCTAATATTTTGGAAGATGTTAAGCAGGACAACAATACTTCATCTTTTAGCAATCGCAATCTTTCGAGGAGTTTTGCATTCTTCCGGTATGAAGGATCTATAAATTATAACTTCAACAAAAGAGAACAATATTCTTATAATGCACGTGGCGGCTATCGCAAAAACTATGGGTATGCCAACATTGATCAGCTATACGCCATTACAGACGAAGCCAATATTTATTACATTAGATATGGAAACCCTAACTTAAAAAATCAGGTAAACCATACCTATTATGTAAATGGAAATCTAAACACACAAAACCCTAAAGCTGTTTATGCTTACAATGCAGGATTTAACGGCTCCTTTGTAAAAACCACAAATCCTATTTCGGACAGTGTAATAAACGATCCCTCTGGTAAGCGGTATTACTATTATGTAAATGCAGATCAAAGCCAAACCCTAAACCTTAATTATAACTTCAATATATCTCGTAAACTAAAAAAGAATAGCATCCAGTTGCAATATAATGGTGGGTTCAACAACCAGTCAAGACCGGGCTATATTGATCAGGTATTCTCCAATACCAATACCACACAGCTAAATAATAATATTAATTTACAGTTGGCCTTTCGCTCTGCTGTGATCTTTGATATAGGAAAATCTTTCAGCCATAATTCTTCAGTTCAGTCTGCGGCTGGGCTACGCTCCTTCAAAAACTTTTCTGATATTACTAAACTGGGACTTACCGTAAACATACCTAAGAGCTGGCGGTTTAGTACTACATTGGATTATACGAAAAATAGCACACTGGAAAATCCCATTTTATTGTGGAATGCATTTGCCAGTTGCCGTTTCTTAAAAGCAGAACAGGGAGAACTCAGGTTATCGGCTATGGATATTTTAAAGGAGTTTAAGAATATAAGCAACACGGCAGATAGCTATGGTACCAGCACCCGAATTTCAAATGGTCTTCAACAATATTTTATGCTCACGTTTTCCTATTACCCCAGAAAGTTTGGAAAAGCTGCCAACAAAAATTAAGAAAGAAATCCTTAAAGGCATTTTTATTATTCAAAACTTCTTACCAGTTTATTAATATCCGCAGACAATCGGCTGATTAATAAAAACTGATCCACAATTGGTTTCAGTTCCAGCAAGGTTTTTTGTGTTTCGGTATTCATCAGTCCTTTTTGTATTTCATGTTTTCTTTTTTCTATCAGATCTTTTACATTGACATGAATGCCAAATGGTTTTTGATCTACAAAATCATAGCGGTTTTCTTTATCCGTAAGTATTTGTTGAGCCTGTGTGAGGTAGAAATTAATAATGTCGGATGCTATCTTAAACTCATTAGTTCGATATCTGGCTGCAAGATCACGAGCAAAATAGGAGAGTGAAGCAATATGGGCATTCAGTGTATATATCATCACCACAAACTGATGTAAATTGGTGGCATTTTGTTGTACCATTTTGGGCTCGTTCAGCATTCGGGAAAAGGCCCCGGACAGATTGGCTAATGCTACAAAAGAATCTCTGCGGCTCAGTTTGAAATCAAGGGTTCTATCATTTTTGTCATAGAACATCAAGGCTACATTGGTAAAATAGAACTGTGAATTTTTCAGGGCTTCTGAAATGTAATCCTTTATTTTTTCTTTCTCCCAGGAGGGTACAAAAATGAAAGAAGATAGAAACGCTATTGCAGAGCCAATGGCAGTATCCAGCACCCTGTTTTCAATGACTTCTTTTATTTCACGACTATCTAAGAGATAAAAAAATATCAAAATATAGGGGGTCATCAACAACACACTAAGAAGGTATCTGGTTCGCATGAAACTATAGGAACCAATCATCAGAAAAATCATGATGACGAATAGTGCAGTATTGGATTTTATTAAAAAAAGAAAAGAGATGCCTATCAATGCGCCGGCTATAGTGCCAATAAGTCGCTGGTAGTTTCTTTCCCTGGACAGGCTGTAGGTGGGTTTTAGAATCACCAGAATAGTAAGCAGCACCCAATAGCTGTGGCCGAGATTCAGGGCATGGGCTATGATAAAACCAAGGAGCATGGTTACCGTGACTCTTATTGCATGTCTGAACGTGTTGGAAGAAAAACTAAGATTTTCTTTTATTAAACGCCAATCTATATCAGTGTGTGTGATAAATGGATCAAAACTGTCGGACAGTGTATAGTTCTTGACCGCTTTTTTATCAAAGCTGGTGTATTGTTCCAGTGTATATAATCTTAATGCCATGTCATCCAGTCCCTGCATTATTTTTCGAAGGTTGATCAGTGCCTCCAAGTTTTCCGGACTACGATTAGCTGAAATAAATTTTTCAAAATGAGTATGAAGTCGCTTTAACTGGCGCTGCATTTTTTTTGATGGATTGGCGGTTCTGCCACTTTGCACGGCAATGGCAATCTCATCCAATTCATCCGCCATACAAAAGATCATTTTTTGAAACTGAGGTAAAATGCCGGTGCCATCAAAACGCCGGTGCATGGCTTCATAATTGTAAAAGGTGGTAGTGGTTTTTTCGAATAAGTCCACCGACTCCACAAACAAGATCAGTAATGCTCTGCCGGTAGTAGTAGATTCTTTGGTGATGCGTCTGCTTTTGAATAGCATTTCACGAAGCTCAGTTTGTTTCTGTTGCACCCGTTCCTGTTCCTGCATCAGTTTTTTGTAGATTGCATCATAATCTATATCCTCGTCATAAAACATAGCTTTTGTTTTAAGATAATTGGATATCGTAATCATGCACTCGCCCAATGCCTGCTGGATAATTTTATAAGGTCTGGCTCCACTCAAAACAAGGCTGAGCAACATATACCAAATACCCCCACCCAATAGTGGCAAGGCATTATGTACAGTGCTCCAACCGTGTGTTTTATTTTCCAGACTCAACACCATCATCAATAAGGCCGCAAAACCTATTGCGTTTACCCTTGCGCCATACACGCCAATCATGCTAAAAGAAAAGCAAAATAGGGCAATCATCGCTCCCAGAAGAATAGGATGAAAAGTGGACAAACCAATTAGAATAGTAGTGAGAAATATTAAGAATATGGTGGCCATCATTCCATTTCTGCGCTGGTGAATGGGACCCGGAATATCCGAGGCACTAACAGCTAAAGCGCCCAATGAAGCCAGTAGTCCAATATCTAAATGATTGAAATAGTTAAACAGAATTGCGGGGAAAGTAATGCCAATTGTGATTCGGATGGCTTCATTAAAATAATAGCTGTTTACAAATTTTTTATACTCCTTAATGTATTCCACTATGCAAAAATAAGTTGCTTACAATTCAGGAAGAAGAACCAACATAAATATTTGATTTTATTTAAACTTATACCGTTTTTAATTGGGCACCCAGACCGATGTGGTTTGGTAAGTCTATTATACCATTGGCTTTGTATTCAATACCACCATCAATTGGGTCCTTGCTAAACATCAATGCGGTATCAAAGTCGAAGTATCGAATGGCCGCACTACAATGGGCTAAATGAGTGAAGGCTGTCATCCCTAATCTTGATTCTAAAAAAGCACCTAATTGTACCGGCAACTGATGCTGTTCTGCCACTCGTAGCATTTGAATGGCTTTGTACAAACCGCCACATTTGCCCAATTTGATATTGATTTTGTCGCAGGCTTTTAAGGCAATCAATCTGTTTAAATCGTTAATATCGCAACAACTTTCATCACTCATTATCGGTATTGGAGATGCTGTTTTTATTTTTGGAAGATTCATAAAATCCCAACGGGCAATGGGCTCTTCTGCATGTTGAATATTGTAAGGGTATAAACCATTAAGGGTTTCAATGGCTTCTTCCACCTGCCAACCCTGGTTGGCATCAATGCGTAGAGGAATGTCGTAGCCAATGGCTTGGCGGATAGCTTTTATTCGGTCAATATCCAAAGCGCCCTTGTTTCCTAATTTCACTTTAATGACCGTGAAGCCTGCATCCTTAATTTCCATTGCCTGTGCAGCCATTGCTTCGGGTGTGTTCAGGCTAACTGTGTAGTCGGTAAAAATTGTTTTCTGTATAGCTCCACCCAGAAATTGATATAAAGGTTGTTGCACATATTGCGAAGCAATATCATGAAAGGCAATATCGAAAGCACTTTTGATGCTGTTATTGCCATAAATTATTTTATCTAATAAATCAACACAACCTGCAATATCTAATACGTTTTTGCCAATAAGATGGGAGATAAATATTCTTCCTACAACAATTCCTGTTTCGGTTGTTTCTCCGTTGATAGTCATAAATGGGCTACACTCTCCCCAACCTATTAGCCCTTCCTCAGTTTCAATTCTTACAAATACAGATTGTGCTGCAGTGAGTGTTCCTAATGAAATAATAAAAGGTTGTTTTAATGGAATATCTATTTTTATTAATTCAATATTTTTTATGATGGCCTGGTTCATGCAATAAATATAATACAGGAAGCTGATTTCTGTCTTTCCATTTTTTTTCTTAACACTTTGAAAAACTCAAGCAACAAGTTAAAGTGTCACTGAGATGTGAATATGTTAATCGCTGTGGCTTATTTCTTCATAATAAACAGACACTTTTTTCGTTTGCAATAAATATGGAAACGAAATTGAAGTTTATCCAGATTGTTACAATCTTGTTTTTTGCAGCCACGCTTTCAGCCCAGAAGTCAGTGATAAAAAAAGAATTGGAATGGGATCAAAAAGGGTATTTTATTTTGAATCCCGAACTGGCTAATAATAACAATGAACTGGCTTTTGTATGTATAAGTAGTGGTGTTGATTCCATTTCTAATAAGAAATTTCCTTTTCAGTCAACCAATAAAGTTTATCTAGATTCTTTGGGCATTTCAAAACGGATCTATGATCCTTTGGTTTGTAGTATGAATACTCAGTCTGGGCAATTGTCTGTTATTGATTTTGGATGGGAGCCTGCTTTTTCTCCCAATGCAAATGAAATTGTTTATGCTTTTCAAAAGCACTCATTAAAGCGGAAGGATAAATTATATGCCAATGTGTTTGCAGGAAACAGCATTAAACTGTTTGACAAAAAATCAGCAACTACAAAAGAAATAGCCAGGTCGGTGAATGGTTATCTGTTGGATCCGGTTTTTGAAGATTCTATTCATATACTTTATAAAACCGGCGATAAGATAAATGGGCCTTATGGTGGTGGCGTTTCGCTTAGCCTACTTAACCTGAAAACTAACCAGACTAATAGCATTCAACGGCCTACCATAAGATCATTAAAGTATGAAATAATAGGGGCGGTTTTTCATGTTAATGGAAAAACGGCCTACACTGTCTATAGTCCTGTAGATTCAGGCGGTGAGGATGCTTCGCTTTATTTGCATTTGCTCATGAGCGAAAAGGACACGCTATATAATTTCGGCACAAAAGGATTTACTAACCTTGCCGGTAAGTTGGGTTTCAATGCTAAACAAGAGATGCTTTATTTGGATGATGGTCATTTTATGGAAGAAGACACTAACTACATAGAAGTATATAAAAACAAAAAGATTATTCATAAAAAGCCATTGAACTTTTCTTTTGTCAAAGGATACCTGAGTGCAGGCGGAAAATATATGCTCTATACTACTGCCGACTCGGTAATAAATATATTGAATCTTGAAAACTTTGAAACGACCAAAGTAGATGTTTCGCCAAAAGAAATTCATGCCATAGCATGGAGCAGGGATGATTCAAGGCTAGTGATTGTTCAGGATCACGAAACACTATTGGGTACAGATAAATTGACAATACTAAAGTTGGAAGAATGAGATTTTTGGAAATAAAAAAAACCCTCTGTGTAAAGCAGAGAGTTTTTTTTATTTTTTTCTATTGTCCGACTAAAATAGTTAAAATCCTCTAGAACCCTTACTGGTTAAGGGTTCTAAGCCCCCTCTCCTTTGGAGAGGGGTTGGGGAGCCTGTCCGCAGTGGCGGATGAGGTCTAGAAAGCCAATGAGTTATCATAGTTAGTCGGACTACAATATTTTTTTATTTTAATATTTCAATTAAGGCATCCATTTCTTTTATTGTTTTTTCCTCACCGCCAAAACCAACAGACATAAATCGTACTTTACCTTCTTTGTCCATAATAAACTTTGTGGGGATTCCGGTAAAGCTGGGGAAGGTTTTTTGAAACGCTACGGCCATTTCATCTTTTTCATCCATTAGCACTTCAAAGCTATATTTGTTTTGTTTGATGAAATCACTTGCATTTTTTTCTTTGTTTTCAACCTGTTCCCAAGTGTCTACAAAAAGAAACTGTACCGTGGGATCGTTTTTGTATTTGGTAACCAATTTCTGCATGGAAGGGAAGGAGGCTTTGCAGGGTCCACACCAGGTAGCCCAAAAATCAAAAATAACTGTCTTGCCTTTGAAATCGGCAAGGCTAACTTTATTACCATCTAGGTTTTTCAATGAAAAATTAGGTGCAGCCGTACTAATCATTCCCGCTTTTATTTCTTCTATCATCTTTAATGAGGCTTCTTTTTCAAGATGGGTTAAGTATTGGTCGTAACCTGCATCAGATCCTTTTTCCTTTACAAATAAAGATTTTAGCTGGTCAATTATTAAAGTATTTGCTTTTCCATTTTTTACAAAACCTTCCAGTTCGCTTTTGAATTTGGATGCAGATAACACTTTTTCAGCAATCATGGCATAAGTGCCATTTAAACTAGTTTTTTCTCCTTTGTTGATGGTAATAGCTGCTTCCTTAGCAAAAGGGAGTGCCGCTTTATACTTACCTAATTTAAACAAAACGGCTGCATAAGTATCTGCATAGCTGGCATAAGAATTGGTTCTGTCTTCCAGCCATTGTTTGTTAGTAGACAAATTTGGTTTTTTGTCAAAAGGCTTGCTGATATTGGTTTTTGCTAAAGTAGTAGCAATCTTAGCATATTTTTCAGCAGACTTCAACTCGGTTCCTTTTTCATACATATTCCATGCCACCGAATTATAAATATTTGCAAGTGTCATTTTATTAGTAATCCTGCCAATAAAAGATTCAAAGTTTTTAATGTCTCCTGCTTTGGCATAGGCCTGTGCTATTTGAGGAGCTAAAAACTGATCGAACATGGCGTAGTCTTTAGCTGTGGATTTTAGAGCCGCATCATTTGAGAAATCATTATAAACAGCAGCCTTAGCGGTCAAATCCTTTGCGGTATTGAACTTAGAATAATAATCCATAACCGTAGGTGCTCCTGGTTTCTTTGGAAATTTTTCATCTTTTATTTTGGCGAAATAAGCCATTTGCTGAGGCAGTTTCAACAGGCGGTAATAACTGATGATTTTAATTAGATTTTCTTCTTTATCCAACCCGGTTTTAAACAAACTTTCAATTTCTTTTTGTACAGCTTCTGTTCCTTTTGCTTTGTCGGTGCCAAGTATAGAAGTTAGATACATTGGCATGTATTTTTCTTTAAAATTAACCGGATAGGATGCCTTTTCTTTTTCCAGATATTGGTTAGCTACTTCGGTAGTATTTTTTAATCCCAGAAATTCATCACCAAAATATCTCAATATTTCAAAAACAGCATAATCGCTTTGTTCAATTACCTTATTGTCTTTAAAAAATGAAATAATATAGCCGTTGTTATTATTGTTATCTATTTCTTTATCAATTTTAAAACCAAAAGCTATGGCTTTTGTACTGGTATCGGATTGGTACTGGCCTTCCCATTTACCCTGTTTTCTTACTACGGTCAAGTCAGTAATTTTGCTTTCTGCACCATCTTTTGAAAGTACAAACGACTCTACGGGCTTGATGTTTCCAGCCAAGTTTCCGGAGGGAGTGTAACTGAATTTAATAACATCACCTGGCTGGGGGTGTGCGGGTGTAAAACTAAAATTATCCTGTGCTTTCATTACCATAGTGGCAAATAGGAACAGAATAGTTCCCATACATTTTGTTTTCATTATTGTTTTTTTTTTATGTTTCTGAAAGAGATATTGCTATTGGCTTTTTTAGTTTTGAAGCGTTTTTTTTATAGCAACTCTATTCAATAGTTTTTTTTGACGGGGATAAAATTAGGGGTAGAAGGGGAGCTTCCAAAATAAATTGAGGCAAATGTTTCTTTTTTTGACAGAAGATAACCAAACCATCAATATTGAATATTTATTTTGTTTGCAGGGGAACAAGTTTGGTTAGGATAACCTATTTTTTCTTATGAAGCAAAGGTTCTATATCCTCCTTCCATTTTTTATATTGCTCCTGGGTTAGTTCTTTTTTCAATCGGCTTTCTCTTTCATTGATCAGTGATTCATTTTGTTTTCGCACACTCTGAAAATTCTGACTCACTAATCCCTGTGCCATACCTGATGCAGGACGCTGAATATTGTCTTTAAGCTTTTGCTGACCCAAATAAAAATCAATAAAGATGTCCTCGATTGTGGATTTTTTTGCTTTTTCTAAACCAAATGTATTGTCTAATTTTTCTACCGCAGTATTCACTTTTTCCTTTACTCTTTCATCCAAATTGATCGTTTTTTGAGCAAATAAAGAAACAGGACTGAATAATAAAAAGAACAAAATTGCGCTCAATGATTTGGTTTTCATCTTTACTACTTTTGGAGTAAGAGGTTTTTGACTTACAAAAGTTGCATTCAGCTTATCCCTTGATGTTTGCTTTTGCCTTATTGGATCTAGACGATTTATTATTTCTGCCATGATTGATAATCCGTTTCATTAGACTATCATAGGCAGGGATTTGATCTGGAGTGCAAATTTTTCTTGTACCCACTACATGCTTATAAGCATTTATCTCTACCTGTTTTTGTAAGAGACCAATGGAGTCTGCCAATTTTTCAATGGTAGAATCCGGTGTATCTGGTTTTCTGGAAAGGTCAAATATTTTATTCTTAATCTTATTGATTTTATCCATTCCGGATTTAGCTTGTTCCCAATGGGTCTTTTTCAGCTCATCAAAACGGGCTGCTTGCTGCTTATCAAATCCAACTTCTCTTTGCAAAATAGCAGTAAAACTTTCTCTTCCTTTGTTCCTACTGTTTTTTTTGTTGTAAAATCCATAATAGACTACTACGATATTCGTAAGTAACAAAAGCAGTATGATGAATAATAATACCTTATTTTTTGTTCCGCTTGAACTCATTTACTTCTAATTAATAATTTGATGCAAGTATATAGGTGTCGTTTTGTAAAACATCTGTTGCTGTCGTTGCAATGGTGGTTACTTCCTGATCTGAAACATTTGTTTTTAATAATACAAATAAATTCACAATCACAATAAGACAGATTCCGGTAAGAGCTATTGCTGGTCGTGTAAAGAAATTTACACTACGTCCCAAAAAGGTATTGTCTTCCTGCAATTTCGCCATGATGCGGGTATGCAAAAATGGATTTGCTGAAGCCTTTGTAATACCATCAAAGCTATGTAGGATATCTTCAATTTCAGTATTATTATGTTTCATGCTTTCTTTGACGATTTTTTTAGAGTTTACTTGTTAGTTTTAGCTTTTTCCTTCCAGAATCTTTTTTAAATTGTTCTTGGCCCGATGCAGTAAGGATTCGATGGAGGATATAGAAGTGTCCATTACATCACTAATTTCCTGATAACTAAGACCTTCTATTTTACTCAAAACAAAAGCAATTCTCTGATTTTCGGGTAGTCTATCAATTGCTTTAAATAAAATTACTGCTTTTTCTTTTTTGTCGTATAAGATACCCGGATGGTTAAAATCGGGTGGATTTATTTCCACCTGAGCATCTTCACCAAATATACTTCTTACAAATCCAAATCTTTTCTTTCTTTTCTTCTTTCGTTCATGATCCAGGGATTTAGTAATTGCAATTCTATATAACCAGGTAGAAAGCTTTGAATCACCTTTAAATCCTTTTATCGATTGATAAACTTGTACAAATACTTCCTGCGCCAGATCCTCTGCATCTTCTTCATTCTTCACAATACTTAGGCAGGTATTATAAATCATATCCTGATAAGTATTTACAATGGTTTTAAAAGCGGCTTCGCTTCCCTTCCTTAGCTCTTCGACCAAAAATTGCTCGCTCACCCGATTTTAAATTTTTTGGAAGCGATATTACTACATTTTTTTCAATTAGTTCATCATGGGAGGGTGGCCACCTGGCATCGCACCTCCATGTCCTCTCCATTCAGGTCTTTCCTGAGATTGGTTCGAAGTAGATCGGCCTTTTCCAAAATTTCTAAGGCTGTATGTAAACGTAAGCATGAAATATTGTTGTAAAACTCTGGTGGTCGATGTCTGAATCAGGTTGAAATTATTTAACGTCTGACTGAAACTGTTATTTTGTTTCAGAATATCGAAAACCGAAAGTCTTAATTCACCAGCTTTCTTGGGAAGGAATTTTTTACCAATCGCTGCGTTCCATAGAGTATATTTTACATCGTCAGCTCCCTCCAAACGGTAATCCTGATAGTCCACAGAGGTATTGAAAAACCAACCATTTTTTGATAAAAGATTGAGGGCTATATTTGGATTTTGCTGTAAATAATTTTGTCCGCTGCTAGCATTATTAAGTGTACTGGAAGTTTGGGTATAGTTAAGATCATACCTTGCTGTAAAGTCCACATATTCGTTGATATTACTGCTAAGTACCACGCCACTTCCATACGTGTTTCGAGATACATGCCCTACCGTATGATTATACTTACTGGGTGTTTTAGAATAGTTATAGCTTGAGGTAATATTGAAATTAGTCTTCATAAAGTTCAATGGAAAAGCATATACCAGCAATCCATTAAAATTCTGAAAACCGTTCAGGTTGGTAAAGGTGGTGGAGGTAATACCTTTGTCGTTCACCACATCTGTTGAGATATAGTTATTGGCTCCTCGGTATGAAATATTGGCCGAAAAACTATTATTGTTTTTGGTATTCGCAAATGTATATCTGAAAATTCCCATGTGGGTGTATGATTGTTTCAAATTTGGATTACCAGTAATAATATTTATCTGACTGGAGCTATCCACCACATCCTGCAACTGATCAATGGAAGGGAAGCCGGTGCTGGTACGATAAAACAGCCTCATGCTACTATACTTACCCAGCTTTTTACTCCATCTTAAATTGGGCAAAGCCGTCATAAAGTTTTGACTCACGGTAGCGGGTGCCGGATAAATTCTAATGCTACCCAGCTCACTATACTGAACAGATACGCCCGCAGAAAACTGATCATCTCTACTTTTCCCCAATCGGTAATTTATTTCACCATTATGGGTGGTAATTGTATTCTTGAAATTGTTGGACAGGTTTGCATTAAAGTCGCTATAATCTGATCCATTATAATCGTAGGTGTGCTGATCTCTTTTATTGATATTTTTTGTGGGCGAATAGCTTAATTCCATAATGCCTTTATTGCCTAAAGGCTCTGTAAAATTTACTCTTGCCGAATAGGTGCTGCCATTGGTAGGATTGGTCATATACAGGTTTCTTACCGGAGCAAGATTGATGTTTTCAAACTTATCGATATTGGTAAGATTGTAGCTATAGCCGTCATTTTTGTTATAGTCCGCTCTCAATGATAAAGAGAAAGTTCTTCCTGGTTTGGCAAAAGAATGGCGATACATCAGGTTGTTCCCAATATTAAATCCATCTCTGTGTGAACGGCTTGTTCCATCGGAAATATAGGAACTGTCTCCTGTGTCATAAATAGCCGATCGATAGCTGGAGGAGTTGCTATTATTGTTTTGAAAACTCCAACTTGGAATATACATGATTGTATTGTTAGAATCTAATTTATACTCAAAGCGAAGATTAAATCTATGGTTGTTATTGATGGATGAGGAAAGGCTGTTTGAATTTAGGTTTAATGTTTTTCCCTCGCTGGTAATGGATGGTGAAAAGGATTCAGATTCATTATCATTCTTAGTGTAGTTATAAAAATAACTTGCAGCTACAGACAATTTCTTGCCCCAATTGTCCGAAAAATTTATTCCAAATGCGTTGGTACTACTAATTCCGGCAGCCTGTCCAAACCCACCAAATCCGCCGCCGAAGCCTCCTCCTCTGGGTCCGCCACCCCTGGAGCCGCCGCCGCCCATTACACCCAAAAGATCTTGTTGTGCAAAGTTTTGTTGATTGACATTGTTGAAATTACCGATCAACGTAATGCGACGAGCGCCATTGAAAAAACTGGTATTGCCACCGGCATAGTATCTGTTGTCCGTACCATAACCGGCAAAAATTCGACCAAACTGCCCGGTTTTCATACCAGAACGGGTCACAATATTCAGTGCTCGAGAGGAATTGCCATCGTCAAAACCGGTCAATTGGGCCTGATCGCTCAGTCGTTCAAACACCTGAATTTTATCTACCAGTTCCGAAGGCAAATTGCGCAGTGCAGTAGAAACATCATCTCCAAAAAAGTCCTTTCCGTCCACGGTTACCTTTTTCACCTGCTCGCCCTGAGCGGTTACTGTTCCGTCTTTTGCTACAGTAATGCCAGGCATCTTTTTTATCAAATCTTCTACTGTAGCATCTGGATTGGTCTTGAACTGACTAGCTGCCAACTGAATAGTATCCCCCTTTTGAGAAACCGCAGGTGCTGAAGCCAGAATAATTACTCCTTCTAGGGTGGTTGTTTTTTTGGGAATATATACATCATCCAGATCCAGATCTGGCAATGAGTCGTTTATTGAAATCGGACGAATTAGTGTTTCGAAGCCAATGGAAGTAGATCTTAATACATAAGCGCCAAAAGCTACATTGCGGAACAGGAAACTTCCGGACGAATCTGATACTGCCGATTTTACCGCATTACTGTCTTTAGGGCTAAGTAATTGAACAGTAGCACCTTTTACCACAATACCCTCTACCGGATCCATGAGTGTACCTCTGATACTTTGAGCGTTTGCAGCATATGTCAGCACAAAAAGAAAAGTCAGGAATGCAATTGGCTTCATAAAAAATTTTAAATATTTGATTGGTTGGACGCTCAAAAATTGACAAACCTTCGCAACCTAAACAGGATACTTTTTTTATTTGTTGATGATACTGGTTTTGACATTTATATTTCAACAGAGCCAGCAACCTGTAAATATTTCGATAATATATCCTAAAATGATGCAGAATAATTTATCTTGCGCCACTCAATATTTTAAATATGGAATATTATAAGTTAGTTGCAGTTACGGGTTTGCCCGGTCTGTTCGAATTAGTGAGCAGTAAAAAAGATGGAGCGATAGTACGCTCTCTGATAGACAAAACCACAAAGTTTGCATCCACCCGCATACATCAGTTTTCACATATCGAAAGCATTGAAATATACACCACCGGAGATAATGTGAATCTGGTAGAAGTGTTTCAAGCTATGGAGAAAGATGCTAGTGAATTGCCTGATGCTAAGGATGAAAAAGCGGTAAAAGCTTATTTTGAAAAAGTGTATGGCGAAATAGATTTTGATCGGGTTTACAATAGCGATATGAAGAAAATTGTGAAATGGTTCGACATTCTGAAAAAGAATGATATCGAAATAAAGTTATCTGAACCTGAAAATGAAGAAGGGGATGAACAAGAGGCCGATGAAGCTGTAGCAGAAGTAACTCCTGCCACTAAAAAAGCCGCTTCGAAAGCAAATTCTTCCGAAGATACAGATACTGCAGAGCCAGCCACTAAAAAAGCTCCGGCAAAGAAAAAAGCAGCTGCTAAAAAGCAAGCCGAATAATTTTAATTCATAATAATTTACAGGTTGAGTCCGGGAGGTTGACGGAATGTTTCGGTTGCGAAATTTTCCTTTGATCTTTTGGACTCAATATATTTATTACCCTTCCTCTTTTTTTGACTATGACAGCAGATATTCAACCCATTGCCCGCCATTTTTTACCAACAGATTTTGTGGTTTCTACCTGGGAATCTTTGGAGCCATATTTTAAAGAATTGATGGATCGGAATATCAATTCTTTGACAGAACTGGAAAAGTGGTTGCAGGACACCAGCGAGCTGGAAGCCATCGTGAGCGAAGATGCCTGCTGGCGACAGATCAAAATGACTTGTGATACAGAAAATGAAAGTTTGGTTGCCTCTTTTAATTATTTCATGATGGAGATTCAGCCAAAAATTCAACCTTACTCCGATTTGCTAAATCGAAAACTGATTGATAATCCATATACAAAAGACCTTAAAGATCCGGCCTGGTTCACCTATTTGCGTAATGTGAAAAAGAATATTGAGTTGTTTAGGGAGTCCAATATTTCTCTGCAATCCGAACTGGCTGTAGAGGCGCAACAGTTTGGTGTGATTAGTGGAAAAATGGGGGTGACTGTACAGGGGAAGGAATTTACATTACAACAAGCGGCTAAGTTTTTGGAAGATCCTGACAGGAATTTGCGTGAAGAAGTATATAGGAAAATAAATGACAGAAGGCTGGAAGACAAAGAGGCATTGAATAGTTTGTTCGATAGTCTATTGCAAAAAAGACATCAGGTAGCGTTGAATGCAGGCTTTGAAAACTATCGAGATTATCGGTTTGCAGAATTGGGCAGGTTTGATTATACCAAAGAAGATTGCTTTCAGTTTCATGAGGCGGTAAAACAACATGTGCTACCGATTGTAGACGAGATATATCAAAAGAAAAAGGCAAACCTTGGCTTGGAAAATTTATACCCATGGGATATTGACGCAGAACCAGCTGGTACCACCCCATTAAAACCATTTAAGGACGGTGCAGAGTTATTGCAAAAAACAAAACAATGTTTTAGTATGCTCAATCCTTTTTTTGCAAACTGTTTGCAGAAGATGGACGAGATGAACCGGTTTGATTTGGAAAGCCGCAAAGGGAAAGCACCAGGAGGGTACAATTGCCCTTTGACCGAGACCGGTGCGCCGTTTATTTTTATGAATGCTGCTGGTACGCTGAACGATGTGATCACGATGGTACATGAAGGTGGTCATGCCATTCATTCCTTTTTGTCGCATCCGTTGGAACTAACAGGATTTAAGGAGTATCCGACCGAATTTGCCGAAGTAGCCAGCATGAGTATGGAGCTTTTTAGTATGAATGAGTGGGGCGTGTTTTTTGAGCATGAAGAAGAACTGAGTCGGGCAAAGGAACAACATCTTGAAAGAGTGCTCACCATATTTCCCTGGATAGCCACTATAGATAAATTTCAGCAATGGGTGTATGAGCATCCCACACATTCGGCAGAAGAAAGAGAAGAAAATTGGAAAAGAATTTTGGATGAGTTTACCCCCAAAACCCTTGATACTACAGGGCTGGATCAATATCGGATTTACAACTGGCAAAGACAATTACATCTGTTTGAGGTACCTTTTTATTATATCGAATATGGCATAGCGCAGTTAGGAGCAATAGGACTTTGGCAGCAATTTCAAAACAACAGAGAGCAGGCACTGGCTAATTATACAGGAGCACTTAGCCTGGGCGGTACCAGAACATTGCCTCAACTGTTCGAGGCGGCTGGTTTGAAGTTTGATCTTTCGCCCCATCATATCAAAGGGTTGATGGAATTTGTTCATGAAGAGCTAAGAAGAATTTAAGTCTTCTACGCTGTTTCCACAATGTTGTGTTTTCCCAACAATTCATTGATGGTTGAGCGCATCCATTTGAATAACTGGATCGGTGAGCCTTCCAGCACCATCAAATTTTTGACTTGGGCCAAAGAGGGTATTCTTATGATTTCTGAATTTTTCCGCAATTTTTTTATTGGCATAATAAACAATCTTATTTCCATGTAGGGCATTTTGACTGGAGTCTTTGAAAAGATCCAAACATAAGCAATCTGTTGTCTTTTGTACTATAGAACTGAGCCCAGAAGCAAGTGTCTTTTTTAACCCCTTTGCCCATAATGCTAGCCCTCCTCCTTGGATACCGGCTGCATTTGGTCATCGAAATTTTACAGATAGGTTTTGTTTTGAGCTTGAAGATTGTTAAACAGCTGGGTTGAAATCAGATTAGGATCAGTATAGCATGATTGGGTTTAGCAAGTTTTCTCATGTTGTCTTTCATTCAACGTTTTGGCAGCTTGGCGAAGTGGCGGAAATCGAAGCGAAAATGTTCCGTTTTGTACAAAAGTTCAATCAAGGAACTACCGTTGAGTTTAGCACTAAACCCGCCATTTTGCCAAGCTGCTCGTTATATGCCGTATTTTTTGATGAGATAATTTAAGTTAGTTTCGTCCAAAATTTTAATGTTTGCTTTTCCTGATTGATTTAATTCATTTATTTTTTGAATTTTTGACCAACCAAAATCTTCTCCTGCAAAAACAAAATCAACTTTGCTGGTAATTCCAGATTTTATTTGAACTCCACTTTTCATCAGAAACGTTTTGATTTCTTCACGTTCCATTGAAAAATTACCTGTAATTACTATTCCTTTGCCTATTAAATTAATGTTTTCAAGCTCGTTTTGAGTTATTTTATAGTTAAACAAATGTTCTTCGTTTTCTTCTAAAATATCTTCACTTGGTTGATTAAAATAATTATTGTTTGTTTTAGGTTTGTCATTAATCTTTCGTATTAGTTCTTCATAATTTGGATATTTTTCAACTAATTCACCAAATATCAGAGCACAAAGTTTAGCATCGAACTCTGGGTTGTGATGATTTGTTACTTCTAAATTAAAACTTACTGCTAAATCTTTTATTCTTCTAGGCATCCCAAGTTTGTCTGCAAAAAGCATTGTGTCAATATATTTTATGTTGTATGGTTTTATATTGTAATGTTCATATAGATTTTTCAGGATGCTCAAGTCCATACTAGCATTGTGAAAAATCAATAAATTAGATGAAATATATTTCGAAAATTCATTATCCCATAATTCTTGAAAAGTAAAAGCAAACTCCACATCTTCAAATGTTATTCCGTGTATTGCAATGTGGGACTTTAAAAATTTTTCTGTTGCTGGTGGTTTTATATAATGTTTTGTGGAATAAACGATTGTGTCATTTTTCACAAAACACAAACCAATTGCACAAGCACTTAATCTACTGTTATTTGCTGTTTCAAAGTCAATGGCGATAAAATCAAATTTATTTTGAAAATATTCGGGAAAGGTATAAGGATTTTTAAATTGATTGGATTTTATTTTTTGCAGAATAGTCGCCTCATATTGTGGTTTTACTTTATAGCCAACTTGTTTTGCTTTTTTTAACCACGGTTCAAGAATATAGTTTGGCGTGTTTTCCACAAAATTAAAGAATAGAAATTCATTATTTGTCTCTGGGTTTACTCCAGTAACTTCCATTTCAATTTGATTTTTTGGTTTAGGTTTGAAAAAGTTAAACATAAATATTTTAGTTTATTTCAGACGAGTTTTTGTAATATGGCATATAACTTTGTTGTTTAATAATACTTTTGTGTTCAAATTAAGTTAATCTTTCAGTTCAATAAAAATAATATTACTGATAGCATTTATTTATTACAGTATCTTAGCCTGATAAGAAACCTAAGGCAGGTTGTTTGCAATCAATATTTCATAATCCAAAATTTCAATGACACCATGAAAAGAATAATTCTATTTACTGTAGCAATTGTAGCAGTATTGTTAGTGAATGCACAAGGCGGAAAGCCCAAAAGTCCTCTGGCCACCAGTACAGCAGAAATAGGAGGCGGAGCGGTTATCACGATCAATTATAGTCAGCCATCTGTAAAGGGCAGAACCATTGGGAAAAACCTGGAGCCTTTGCCCGGACAGGTATGGCGCACAGGAGCCAACAAAGCTACCGTGTTTGAAGTAAGTAAAAATGTAATGGTTGAGGGCAAGGAATTGCCTGCTGGGAAATACGCCTTGTTTACGCTGGCAGAGGGCGATGATTGGACCATTATTTTCAATAAAACATGGGATCAGTGGGGAGCATTTAAGTATAGTCAGGCCGATGATGCATTACGTGTAAATGTGAAGTCTGCAAAGGCATCTCCTTTTGCAGAGACATTAAATATTAACGCCGCCAAAACAGGAGTTGTTGCTATTCTTTGGGGTGATCACAAAGTAAGTTTTAAGGTGAAATAATAGATTAATTTCATTTTATGAGAAAGGCTATCTCAGCAATGGGGTGGTCTTTTTTATATCTCGTCCAGCCGAAAAATTTCCTTGACCCTGATGCCTCTATCGGTTTGTTGCAAAGTGCAACATTCATTCACTGGATCGTGTTCAAAGAATAAGATGTAGTCCTCATCAACAGCTTCCTGCAAAAATGCCTGCTTCTCGCTAAGGGTGATGAGTGGCCGGGTATCATAAGCCATCACATACGGTAAAGGAATATGGCCAATGGATGGAAGTAAATCTGCCATAAACACAATAGTTCTTCCTTTGTATTGTAACATGGGCAACATCATGGCATCAGTATGCCCATCCACAAAAAGTATTTGCATGTTGGGCAAAAAGGATGCTCTATCCAATTGATTCGGCTGAGTGCTTCTGCCTGCCACAAACTGCAAGCGGCCAGACGCTTGAATAGGCAATATATTTTCTTTCAAAAAAGAGGCTTTCTCTCTGGCATTGGGTTCAGTGGCCCATTTCCAATGGGCTTCATTGCTCCAAAATTTTGCCTTTTGAAAAGCTGGAACGAGTTTTTCACCTTCAAGTCTGATGGCTCCTCCACAATGATCGAAATGCAAGTGAGTGAGGAAAACATCGGTGATGTCATTTCGGTCAAAACCATAACCGGCCAAACTTTTATCCAAACTATCATTCCCATGCAAGTAATAATATCCAAAGAATTTGTCGCTTTGTTTATCACCCATACCGGTATCCACCAAAATCAGTTTGTCGCCTTGTTCAATTAATAGTGATCTCAAAGCCCAACTACACATATTGTTTTCATCGCCCGGATTCAGGCCATTCCAGATACTCTTGGGCACCACTCCAAACATGGCACCGCCATCTAATTTAAAATAACCGTGATTGACAGAATAGAGTTTCATGATCTTGGGGTTTATGCTTGATGTTTTTTTGACTTATGCAAAGCTGCGTACAACCAGCCAAATCCAATCACAAAAAACACGACTAAGGATAATACCGAGTTTTGCATACTGCCAGTAACTTCTTCTATATACCCAAAGGTAAAGATGCCTATGACGATGGCAATTTTCTCTGTAAAATCATAATAGCTGAAAAAAGAGGCTGTGTCTTTTGTTTCTGGCATTAGCTTGGAGTAGGTGGAGCGGCTAAGTGCCTGAATGCCTCCCATCACCAAGCCCACTAAAACGGCAAGGCCATAAAAAGGGTTTTCTCCATTACCGCCGTTTTTCACAATTTCGGCCGTATAATAAGCCAAAAAACAAATAATGATCCAAAACAGGATAACGCCCATCAGTACTTTTAAGTTGCCATATTTTGCCGAAAGTCTGGACATACTCCAGGCACCCAGTATGGCTACCAGTTGAATGATCACCACGGTGATAATCAGGTTGGTGTCTGGAAGTTTCAATAGTTTACTTCCAAATATAGTGGCTGCCAGCATCACCGTCTGCACACCCATACTGTAAAAAAAGAAGCCCCGAAGGAATCGTTTCAACACGGGCATTTGCTTCACCTGATGATACACTTTTCTGATCTCTCCAAATCCTTCTTTTATGATGTTTCCTTTTTTACTTTCTTTTACACTGGTATTGGGCAACACAGCAAATGCAATCTGTGCAAATGAAAACCACCAAATACCTACTATCAGAAAAGTGATTCTGGTGGCCAAGCCTTGATCATCCAAAGTCATCACCAGCACAAAGCCTACTATTTGCATCAACACACTTCCAATATATCCAAAAGAATATCCACGGGCACTGATTCGATCCTGATCCTGAGGTGCTGCAATCTCTGGCAGATAAGCATTGTAGAAAACCAGACTGCCCACATACCCCATGGCTGCCAGCATAAATGCTACCACTCCTAATCCTAAAGAATCTACCTTAAAAAAGAATAACATGCTGCAACCAATAGCACCCATATAGCAAAAAAAGCGCATGAAATTTTTCTTGTTCCCACGCGTATCGGCAATGGAAGTGAGAATGGGATAGGACAGTGCAATCAACAAATAAGAAGTGGCTAAAATATAATCGTAAAGCGATGAGTTTACAAACTCTCGTCCCAAGAACCTTACTTTATGGTCGGTGGTGTTGTTGGTAACGGCTAAAAAGTAAATGGGGAAAAATGTGGTGGTGATAACCAGATTGTACACACTATTGGCCCAGTCGTACATAGCCCAGCCATTCGTTATTTTCTTTGGAGCAGTTTGTTGCATCAGAATTGCTTTAGGCTACCAAAGATACTGGTTACAGTAAATAAATAAGTAAGTAGCAATCAATAACGATAGAACCACCTGTTTGTGATTCCTCTATCCGATTATGCCCTGCGATAATAATATCAACAATATTAAACCCACTACAATTCGGTACCAACCAAAAATTTTAAAGCCGTATTTCTGTAGAAAGTTGATAAAAAACTTAATGGCCAGAATGGCTACCACAAAAGCTACAATATTGCCCACCACAAAAGCAATGGTATTTTCCTGGGATTGCAATATCAGTTCATATCCTTTTTGTTCCACGCCATTGTCGGTCCATTTTTTGACAAACAAAGAATACAAGGTAGCTGCGGCCATGGTAGGCACGGCCAGAAAAAAAGAAAACTCTGCGGCAAGATTTCTGGTCATCTTTTGTTGCATACCTCCGATGATGGAAGCGGCACTTCTGCTTACACCCGGAATCATGGCAATGCATTGCCACAAGCCTGTGATGAATGCTCTACCAAAACTAATTTGCTCCTCCTTATTGATCTCAGGCTTTTTGAAAGCCTTATCTATAAACAACAAAACCACCCCACCAATCAGCAGGCTGATCGCTACTGTTTTTGGGCTTTCCAGCATAGCATCAATTTGATCGGAAAATAAAAAACCTAACAATAAAGCAGGGATCACACCCACCATCAGCTTTAAATAAAACTGCCATTTAGTAAAATCTATAAACTTTTTCCAGTACAAAACCACCACAGCCATGATTGCCCCCAACTGAATGGCTACCTCAAACAGTTTGGTGAATTCAGCCTTTTCAATACCTAAAAAAGTACTGGCTATAATCATGTGTCCGGTGGAGGATACCGGCAAATATTCTGTCAATCCTTCTACAATGGCAATGATGATTGCTTCTACAATTCCCATACTTAATGTTTAAAAAAATAGGCGATACGCTAGTGCATCGCCTACCATTTCTTAATATGTTTTGTTTATTAAAAAATTGCCATCCGGATTTCCTGAAAGCGAGATAGCAATAAATATTTTTTGTTTTTTTTGCAATAGGAAGGGCTTATTTCCTGTCCACAAAATCTGTGCTTTCAAAAGTGAAGATGCTTTGTTAAGCCGCCTTATTCTTTTTAAATATAGCGATACCCTCTATTGCCAGGCCAATCAATATTAAAATGGGCGCTATTGTGATTCGGGTGGTGCTATACACCTGATCCTTATCAAAAACTGCCGGGTTGTCGCTTTTGCCTCCAGCCATCATAAACATGCCAATGGCTATCACAATTCCGCCAATCAACATCCAGATATAGTTGGCCTTGCCAAACATCGCAGGGGAGATATTTTTATTTTCCGACATCATATAAAATTTTTTAAAGTGCAATATTAGTATTGTTTCTCCAAATGTATAAACCGGGTTTGCGTTCTTTGCCTCTTCCTTTCAGTTCCTCAATACAAATCATCCAGTTTCTTTTTCAAATATTTCAGGGCACTGGTATGCGTACTGATCAAGGTAATCAGAATTCCCAAAAGCAGCATACCGGCATATAGCCAGATCATTTGCTCATTATTCTGAATGGCCGCCAGCTCCGGCAACATATTTTTAGCCACCCGCACTATGATCATTACACCAATAATAGCCATAGCAGCACTAATGCTCCCGTTCAGGATAGCCCTCAAATCCAAAGGTTTTGTTATGAACCACCGCGTGGCACCCACCATCTGCATAGTTTTTATAATGAATCGGTTACTGAACATCGCCAATCGAATGGTATTATCAATCAAGCCTATCGCAGCCAACAACAACATGAGCGAAATACCCAGCAACACCCAGTTCACAATTTTTATCTTGCTATCCAAACCACCCACCAGCAACTCCGGATACTTTACCTCCGTGACATACGTTTGCTTTTCCAGATCTGCCTTAATGTTTTTCAGGGTGTCCACATTCAGATACTCCGACTTGAGCCTGAAATCAATACTCTGTGGCAGGGGGTTCTCGCTCAAGATGCCCTCCCAGCTTTCATTTCCGTCAGATAAGTACTTGGCCTTAGCCATTTCCTTGGTAGTGAAAACATACTCTTTAATATAGGATTTCGAGGCGATATAATTCACCAGTGCCGTGCTGTCCGCCTTTACCAATGGGTCGCGCAAATACACATTTACCTCCACCTCCTCCTTAAAATGCTGACCCAGTGTGCGCGTATTGATCACCAGCCAGCCAATCACGCCCAACAAAAAAAGCACCAGCGTCACTCCCAGAATCGCCATAAAATACGATGCCTTTCCCCGTTTTACTATTTTCGTTTTTTCCGCCATATTTATTCCTTTTGCTCCCTTTCGGGGCACGCAAATTTAGGTTATTCACATCTACAATGCTTAAATTTGCCGCCACATAAAAATTTCATTAACAAATAAAAAACACGATTTATTTTTTTGTATGCCCGGCTTAGGAATATTTGGCATCGGTATTGCGTCGCACAGCTTCAACAGAGGTGCCAATGGCAACCTATATATTTGCCGCCACACTTTCCTCCGAATCAACTGAAAAATATATTGTAAAACAGACGCAAAATCACTGCGTGCATATCTGATATGGAATATAATTTTAACTCCATCGAAAAAAAATGGCAGGATCATTGGAAAGCTGCCCACACTTACAAAGTATCTAACCAGAGCGACAAACCCAAATATTATGTGCTGGATATGTTTCCTTATCCCAGTGGTGCAGGACTTCACGTTGGACATCCCTTGGGCTACATCGCCAGCGATATCTATGCCCGGTACAAAAGACTAAAAGGGTATAATGTACTACACCCCATGGGCTACGATGCTTTTGGCCTGCCAGCAGAACAATATGCCATCGAACATGGCATTCATCCTGCAGTTTCCACCGAAAGAAATATTGAAACCTTTCGCCGACAACTGGACAATATCGGCTTTTGTTACGACTGGAGCCGCGAAGTACGCACCAGCGATCCGCAGTATTACAAATGGACACAATGGATTTTCCTGCAATTGTTCAACAGTTATTTCTGCAACACCCAGCAAAAAGCACTGCCCATTTCCAGCCTCATCAATAAATACGAAACCAAAGGCTGTGCCCATTTTACAGCAGAAGATTGGAAGGGTTTTGACGAAAAAGAAAAAAACGACTGGCTCATGAAACGCCGCCTGGCCTACTGTGGCTATGGCGAAGTGAACTGGTGCGAAGCACTAGGCACCGTGCTAGCCAATGACGAAGTTGTGAACGGGGTAAGCGAAAGAGGCGGCCATCCGGTGGTGAAAAAGAAATTGCGACAATGGTATCTGCGCATCACGGCCTATGCGGATAGACTCTTGCAGGGGTTGGAAACAGTAGATTTCAGCGAAGCCATGAAAGAAATGCAAACCAACTGGATAGGCAAATCCAGTGGGGCCAATATCCTCTTTTCTATTCTCAACAATGCCCAATCAATGGAAGTGTACACCACCCGACCAGATACCATCATGGGGGTGGATTTTATGGTGATAGCACCTGAGCACGACTTGGTAAAAAAAATCACCTCCGTTGGCCAGCAACAAGAAGTAGCCCAATACCTGGAGTATGTAAACAGCCGAAGTGAAAGAGAAAGAATGTCCGAGAAAAAAATTACTGGGGCGTTTACTGGTGCTTATGCCATCAACCCATTCGACAACAAAGAAATTCCAATCTGGATCAGTGAGTATGTGTTGGCCGGGTATGGTACGGGTGCTATCATGGCGGTACCTTGCGGGGATGAACGCGATTACAGATTTGCCACTCAATTCAACATACCGGTGACCAATATTATCGGTGCGCATTTCAACGGAAAGGATGCCAATCCAACCAAAGAGGCGGTACTGAGTAACTCAGGTTTTCTGGATGGCATTCCTATGAAAGAAGCCATGGAAGTAGTGATCAATGAAATTGAAAAACGAGGTATCGGCAAAAGAAAGATCAATTACAAAATGCGCGATGCGGCCTTTAGTCGTCAGCGGTATTGGGGCGAGCCATTTCCCATAAAATGGATAGATGGCGTAGCATATTCCATGAATGAAAATGAGTTGCCACTCACCTTGCCCGAGGTAGATACTTACAGTCCGGGACCGGAAGGAGAGGGGCCTCTGGCCAATATTCCAGCCTGGACAGCATTGGATTTGGAAACCAATACCATGCCCGGCTATGCTGGAAGCAGTTGGTATTTTCTGCGATATATGGATCCACTCAATCAGCAAGAGTTTGCCGACAGAAAAGCTACCGACTATTGGAATCAGGTGGATCTGTACATTGGCGGTACCGAACATGCGGTAGGTCATTTGTTGTATAGCCGCATGTGGACAAAACTGCTTTACGACTTGGGCCATATTGGATTTGACGAGCCTTTTAAACGGCTGGTAAATCAGGGCATGATTCAGGGGAGTTCCAGATTTGTGTATCGAATCAATGGTACCAATCAATTTGTGTCGCATGGTTTTATTAGCGATGAAAATACTTATCAGGGACGAGTGCTTGATAAAATTCATGCCGATGTGAATTTTGTAGATGGCATCATATTGGATACTGAACAATTCAAGCAATGGCGCAATGGAGAGTTTGCCGATGCGGAATTTATTTTGGAAGATGGCAAATACGTTTGTGGTGCCGAGGTGGAAAAAATGTCCAAGTCCAAGTTCAATACCGTGAACCCCGATGATTTGGTGTCAAAATATGGGGCAGACACTTTCCGTATGTATGAAATGTTTCTGGGACCAGTGGAAATGAGCAAGCCCTGGGATACAAAAGGGATCGAAGGGGTGCATCGCTTTCTTAAAAAATTGTGGCGTTTATTTTATAGAGAAAACAATGCTGGTGAAAGCGTTTGGCAGGTAACAGAGGATGCGCCCACCGATGCAGAACTCAAAGTACTACACCGTTCCATCAAAAAGATAGAGGAAGATACCGAGCGGTTTAGTTTCAATACCGGTGTAAGTAGTTTTATGATAATGGTCAATGAGCTCAACGAGTTGAAATGTCATAAAAAGAATATTTTGGAATTTATGCTGGTATTACTGGCACCTTATGCACCACACATTGCCGAAGAACTTTTTCAGGCATTGGGCAATTCTGGTTCTGTGCTGGATGCTTCTTATCCTGTTCTGGAAGGAAAGTATTTGGTGGAAACCAGTAAGGAATATCCAATTTCTGTCAATGGTAAACTTAGAACCACTTTGCAGATCTCTTTAAGTGCAGAACAGAAGGAAGTGGAAGCCTTGGTGCTTGCCAATGAAGTTGTTCAAAAATGGGCAGAAGGCAAAACACCCAAAAAAATCATTTATGTAAAAAACAAAATGGTGAACATTGTGATATAGGATAGTTGAATTGAATTCTATATCCGGGAATCCAGGGAGGCAAATACTTGTTGAATTTGCCTCCCTGTCTTTTTACCTGATTTAAAGTGAATTGTTGGAATTGTTTGACTCGGATAGTTTTTGTTTTTGAAAAAAATCTAAGGTTCAATCCACACTCCATTTTCTTTGAGTAGAATGATTAATTCATCTACTGCCACTTCGCTGGTAATATTTCTTTTGACTACCTCCTTGCCTTTGTATAAAGTGATTTTACCAGGCCCACTGCCTACATATCCAAAATCTGCATCGGCCATTTCGCCCGGTCCATTTACAATACAGCCCATGATGGCAATTTTCAATCCTTTTAAATGATTGGTTACCGAACGAATTTTAGTGGTAGTCTCTTGTAGGTCAAATAAGGTTCTTCCGCAGGAGGGGCAGGAGATATACTCGGTTTTGGAAATGCGCATACGCGCTGCCTGAAGGATATTGAAGGCTGTATTATTTAAAAAGGCTTCCGCCCTGCATTCCTTAAATGACAACGCATATCGGCGGCCACTGAGTTCTGTTTTGTCAAAATCAGCATAAGCCTGGCTACTCATTCCTAGGCATATCCCATCTCCAAAACCATCCAAAAACAAAGCTCCTGTTTCGGTGGCAAAATGTATCAGATGTTCATCTGCTGTTTGCCAATTGGAATCGGTAATAAATACAATTGGTGTGGCAATATTTTTTTGTGCCAACAAAATACAGGTAGCCCTGATGGTTTGCATGGCATTCTTGTTCTGACTGCTTAAACATAGAACCGTATTGGGTTTGGAGACAATTGCTTCCAAATATTTCCCATCCTTCGGACAGTCGATCATCACAAAATGAATACTGCTTTCTGACAATTCAGTACCCACAAAATGCTCTGCACCATAAATAGGGAAATACTTTATTTCGGATCCATTTTCTGATATGGCTGCATTGGACTTCCAATATTCATAAGGTTGTATCACCTTTAAGGAGCCTGGAAGAGCAAAGTCTAATTTTTCCTGATTGATATAAATGTAGTCTGCGGCGGTATCGGCAATATTCCATTTGTCCAGCATTTTATTATACCTGTATCCAATGGATTTTAGGGAGTTGGGAGTGATTGCTCCTGCCTTGCTGAAATCTGCAATGACCACCGGCACCTGACCACCACCAATATTATTCACGGCTTGGGTTGCATGCCTTTTGAAACTAAACGGATAGAACCCGTTTGAGCCTAGCAAACCTTTTGAACTTTCATATCCTTCAGATTCCAACACTTCATTCGAATTATATCGCTTCACCATATCCCTGCACACCGGTATTTCAAATTCGGGGTCTTCGGTTAGTGAAACTCTAATCGTGTCGCCAATTCCATCTTCCAGCAATGTGCCAATGCCCACTGCCGATTTGATGCGTCCTTCTTCTCCATCTCCTGCCTCTGTCACACCCAGATGTAACGGATATATTTCCCCAAACTCTTCGTCCATCTGCTTTATCAACAAACGATAAGCCTGCACCATCACCTGTGGATTGCTCGACTTCATACTCAAAATGATCTGATGGTAATCCTCGTCTCTGGCTATGCGCAAAAACTCCATAGCACTTTCCACCATGCCAATAGGCGTATCGCCATAGCGGCTCATGATTCTGTCGCTAAGACTGCCATGATTGGTGCCAATGCGCATGGCGGTACCATGCTCTTTGCAAATTTTTACTAGTGGCGTAAATCGTTCACGAATACGGTCTATCTCTTCGGCATATTCTGCATCTGTATAATCTATTTGTTCAAACTTTTTCTTGTCCACATAGTTGCCGGGGTTCACCCTCACTTTTTCTACTATACGGGCAGCAATCTCTGCGGCGTTGGGGGTAAAATGAATATCGGCTACCAACGGAACCGAATATCCGCGGCGATAAAGTTCATTTTTTATATTCAGTAAATTCTCTGCTTCTTTTTTAGAGGGTGCGGTAATGCGAACCAGCTCAGCACCTGCTTCAATACAACGAATGGTTTGCTCCACCGTGGCTATGGTGTCCATTGTGTCGGTGGTGGTCATCGTTTGTACACGTATGGGATGGTGGTTGCCCAGCAATAAATCACCAATCCTTACCTCTTTTGTCTTTAATCTTTTATATTCTGAAAGCGATGCCGCAAATAATTCCATCTGGCAAAGATAGTAAGAAGAAAAAACCGTCAAGGCGGATGTTGTAAACTTTGTGAATTTGGAAATGGGTCTAAAAATGAACAGCAAGAGGATGGCTACAGATGCACAGATTGATCAGAAGGAATTGGAATGCTGAAAGCAAATACAGGTAAAGTGCGAGAATGAAAATCCCAATTAGGGTTGGGGTTTTGTGCCTGCGCACCAACCACCATCCATAAACCTATTATTATTAGTAATGCTTTTTTCAACTTCCCTCATTATAAGAAAAAAATATCATCAATGATAGCATTTTTATAATTGTCTTTAGCTTCGTCTGTCCATTTACCTCTTGGGGTTGTTTTATCAGCTATTTTACTTGACCTGAATTGATCCAAAGGTGTTTGCCAATATATAATCAACATGGTTTCATCTTCAACTTCTTCGTGATTATCAGTAAAAAAATCAATTATTGTACTGGTTTCTTTTGATCTGTCATAGGGAATGCTTCCAACAGGACCAAAGCATAAAATAGGAAGTTTTAATTCATTTAATAGTACAGAAAATGGTTTACCGATAAACTCGGCTTTTCTGGCTTCAATACTTTTTAAATAGGCTACCGTATCGGTTATAGGGGTGGTTTGCGCCTGAGCACCAACTACCATCCATAATCCTATTATCATTAGCAATGCTTTTTTCATGTTACTAATGTACTAAAAACAGGTACATAATTACTACAATTATTCTTTTATAAAAACTGAATATTCCTGATAATCATATTTTTATAATTGTCTTTGGCTTCGTCTGTCCATTTACCTCTTGGTGTAGTTTTATCAGCTATATTATTTGATTTAAACCGTAGAATAATGTATTAATGGTGATACTCGTTTATGTGGGTTGTCATATATTCCAAAATTGAAGGGTGCGACGCAAAACCGATGCCATCTGTTTTTTGTTGATACAATAATAATTTTACTATTCTTTAAACAGTTTCCAAAGCTGTTGTGTGTTGCATTCCCCTACCTTCGTCAAGGTATAAAGAATCTTTAGCAATGGAAATAGTAGCATATCTAATGACGGGCATCCTTATTGGTGGAATTATCGGATGGCTGGCAGCGCAGGTAAAGTTAAAATCAAAACTGGATGCCCAGCAAGTAGCAGGCAACCAAAAACTTCAGGAAACAGAAAAGGAACTTCTTTCCCTTCGTGCCACCACATCGGCTCAAATGGATATGATGCAAAAGAGTTTAGAGGAAAAGCTCGAAGAGATATCCATTCAGAAAGAAAATACACAGGGATTAAATACTTCAATGGATGATTTAAGGACACAGTTTGTGAACATAAAAGCTGCACATGATGTTTCCAGACAACAGTATTTTGACAGAAACAATGAGTGCCTCAGAACTCGAACACAACTGGAAACCTTACAGGAAAGTCATCAGATGATTCAGGAAAAATACGCAGTGGAAAAAGCCAATAATCAGGCACTTGCAGAAAAATTACAAACACAACAGCAAGAAATTGAAGCACTAGGAAAGAAGTTTAATACCGAATTTGAAAACATTGCCAATCGAATTTTAGAGTCCAAAACCGGAACTTTCACCGAACTGAACAAAGCCAATATGAAGGCCTTACTGGAGCCTTTGGGCGACAATATCAAGGCGTTTAAACAGCAGGTGACAGAGAGTTATGGCAAAGAAAGTAATGAACGATTCTCTCTGAAAAATGAACTAAAAAATCTGATGACGCTGAATCAGCAGTTGAGCAAAGAAGCCCAAAACCTGACCAGGGCTTTGAAGAGTGAGTCCAAAACCCAGGGGCGATGGGGCGAACTGGTTCTTGAAAAAATATTGGACAAATCCGGACTCAGAAAGAATGAAGAGTTTTTCATGGAGCATCAGCTTTTTGGTGCCGATGGCAAACCGCTATTGAATGTGGTGAGCGGAAAAAAGATGCGACCGGATGCCCTGATTGTTTATCCTGATGACAAGCAAATCATCATAGATGCAAAAGTTTCGCTGACAAATTTTCTTCGTTATGCAGAAACAGAGGATGATGCTCAGCAGGAGCTGGAACTGGCGGCTCATGTTCGTTCTGTAAAAAACCACATAGACGAACTGCATACAAAAGCCTATGATGATTATGATAAAACGATGGATTTTGTAATGATGTTTGTACCCAACGAAGCCGCCTATTTTGCTGCATTGAAAGGCGATGGTAATCTTTGGGAATATGCTTATGACCGGCGCATACTGCTCATTAGTCCTACCAACCTGATTGCTGCATTAAAGCTTTTAGCCGATTTGTGGAAGCGAGAAAGAAACGACCGCAATAGTATGGAAATTGCTAATAGAGCCATAAAGATGTACGAAAAACTGGTGAACTTTGTGGACAACCTGGATCAGGTAGGCAAGTATTTAGAAAACGCCCGGAATAAATTTGATGACGCAGTGAAGCAACTGCATTCTGGTAAGGATAACTTTTTTTCACAGGCAGCCAAAATGAAAAGTTTAATGAATTATAATCGTTCCAAAGATTTTCCACAATCCAAACTGGACCTGGGACAAGACAATGATGTGGATCCAAGGAATGGAGAGGCTTAAGCACTTTCGGGTAGTTACAATTAATCGGAAGGTTTTGTATATTATCCCGAAGTTTTATCTGTCTAGTACTTTTTTAATTCCCTTTTGATATTCACTAAAATTTGAAAGGTTGTTATGGCTACCCTTTTGTATGGTGATGAGTTCTTTTTCTGTTGTGCCAGCAGATTCAAATAATTGTTTACCTAAGCGATAAGGAACTACATTGTCTTGTGTGCCATGAAAAATGGTGAGTGGACATTTTAACTGACCAATGTTTTTGATATTGTCAAATGGATATTTGATCAGCCTTTTTACAGGGAACATAAAGAGTTTGCTTTTGGCCACATCGGTAATGCTAGTAAAAGGTGTTTCCAGAATTAATTGCCGGGGATTGTTTTCGGAAGCAACAACTGTGGCAAAATGTGTGCCCAAGGATCTGCCATACACCACGATGCTATCTTCGGGAAAATATTTTAATGCCTGTTGATAAAACAGCCGAGCATCATTTTCCATGGCTATGGCATTCAATTGTCCACTGCTTTTTCCATAGGTTCTGTAGTCCATCACCAATACGTTAAAGCCAAACCGGGTAAGCTTTCCGGCTATTTCTCCCCATCGTTTCAGGCTGCCTTTATTGCCATGAAAATAAAGTATTACCCCTCTGGGTTTTGGTGTAGTAAAGTAAAGTGCATTGAGAGAAGCACCATCAGATGCCTGAAGGTTTAATTCTTTGAAGGGGTAAGAAAATTCATATCGAAAATTTTGTTCCAGCTTTTCAGCCTGAAAAATCATTTTGGATTGAAGCAGGGCAACGGACAACAAGGCAAGTGCATACACACAGGCCAGACCCATAACTATCTGTTTGAATTTTTTCATTTTTGGCTGTCTTTCCGGTAGCTGCTACCTGCCAGATTGATGGCTTCGTTTTTGGAATGAATAATTTCTTCCAGCATTTTATGATAAGGTGGGAAATCGTTCAGGTTCTTGTGTCCGCCACCAATAACGGTATAAAGTCGAGTGCTGTTCGGATTGATTTGCGACAGTTTGATGGACGAAGACAGTGGGATCAGTCTGTCCTTGGTACCATGAATAATAGAGATCGGGCATTTCACATATTTTATCCATTTGTAGGTAGGCAAAGGGAAGCGGAGTGCCAGAGACAATGGCATAAAAGGCGCAAACTGGGCGGCCACTTTTGTGAGGCTGTAATAGGGCGATTCCAGTATCAGCATTCTGGGATTATTGACTGAAGCCAGTTTGGTAGCAAAGCCAGAACCTAAGGATCGTCCATACAGAATGATATATTTTTCGGCTACTCTTTTTTTCAGTTCCTCGTAGATCATTTGCAAATCTTTCTGAATGCCTTTTTGAGTTCTGTGGCCGGTACTTTTTCCGAACCCGCGATAGTCAAACATGATGACATCGTAGTTGTGCCGGGTGAAATCTACTGCAAACTTTCCCCAGCCTTTTATGCTTTTTGAGTTTCCTTTGAGGTAGAGGACCACTCCCTTTGGATTTTCGGATTTGAAGTGCAAACCATTGAGCAGGGCGCCATCTTCCTGATGCAGATTATACTCATCCACTTTTTGATTGGCATAATAAAACTGAAAATCTTCAGGTAGCTTTTCCGGTTTGAAAATAAACAACTCCTGAAGGTAATAAATGGCCATGCTGATGATAATATAACCAGACAGAATCAGTAATATGGTAATGAGCCATGCAGGCATTGCAGGCTTAAAAATACTGTATAATGTTTATTGAAAGTGGATATTGTGGAAATTGAAAGGCTTATTGAAAATGGCTTTATTGAGAATCTAATCCAACAAAAAGTTTCATACCTAAAGATTTGTATCTCTATTTTCCTGTTTTTGTCTAGTCCTCCTATTAACAATATTTAATTCTATTTACCATGAAAAGTTTTTTTAGCCTCGTTATTGCTGCTACTTTAATATTAGTTTCCTGCACCAAATCCCCACACACAGACATCGAAAAGGAAAATCAGGAACTGGTGTTACAGAACATGCCGGATAGCCAGTTTAAAGGGAATGCCCTGTATGGTATTTGGGAAATAGACTCCATAAAAGCTTTGAGCGGTTTTTATATTAAGGGAGATAAAAATGTACAAATTGCATTTACTAATAGTGGAGAGATCTATATAGTAAATCAAGAAAAGATAGCACTAAATCATGTGGATGGGTATGCGTCCACTTGAAAAATCGATCCTTGGTATTTTAAGTCAGGGATTCTGACTTATTTCATTCAAAGCCTTGATCCAGGCAATGCAATAACCACACAAGAAGGGTTTCCGGCAATGCAGCAGTAATGATGTGGATCCATAAAGAAAAGTAAGTTAAAAATCAAATAATAAAAAAGGCTGTTCTTGTACCAATAAGGAACTGCCTTTTTGTATAGGTTTCCTTAGTTTTCCGATCGGGGGTTTAAGTATCCATGTTGTTGCTAGTAATCGAAATCTGGGTACCAGAAATTTATTAGGGCCAAAAATTTTATTCTTTCTTTTCTTTAAACTTGAGCCAAATCATATTAAATTTGATATCAAAGAACCACTTGCTATGTCAGACCATTTAATAGAAAAAGAAGATATCGCCAACCACCATATTATTCCGGCCGCAGAGGACAGAACTTCCTATTGGTTGGAAAAGTTGGGCTATGCTGTCAGATTGGGTAACGAGTTCAAAGGCAAAACTGCCGTAACCTTTAATACAGTGGATGGCCCGCTTACGGTGTACACCACATTATGGTCATTCACCGATGATTATATTCAGTTAAAAGCGGGTGTATTGATTCCACTGAATAGTATTCTTGATGTTCATTATTGATAAAAGGTATTTAGGCTTCAATACTTAATTGGGTATTGTAAAAAGAAATGTCTGTTTTTATTTCCTTGCCGAAAATTTCCAGATCTAAGAAAACCGAACACCGCCTCAATCACTTTTTTATAATAGTGGTTTACATATTGCCATACAAACTCCAACACAATGAATAAACTTTTATTTTCTTTTATTGTTGCAATAGCTGTATTGCAAACTCCAACAACAATAGCGCAAATGAATCAAACAAAATGGCCTGATGTAAAACCACCGATGGCCACTAAGAAACCACATTTGAGAGACATTCACCAGGATAAGGTAACTGACAATTACTATTGGATGATTGACTTTTTTAAGAAGGGACCGGACTCCTCCAACGTAGTGAAATATCTTGAAGAGGAGAATAGCTATCTGGATAAAATGATGGCTGATACCAAACCTTTGCAGGAAACCCTGTATAAGGAAATGCGTGGGCGGATAAAAGAACAGGACGAGAATGTGCCCTATTTTTATAATGGATATTACTATTATACACGAAGCGAAACGGGCAAGCAATATTATAAAGTTTGCAGAAAGAAAAATAGTCTTGAGGCTCCTGAGGAAATATTGTTGGACGTGGATCAAATGGCTATTGGTCAACCCTATTATTCTGTAGCAGGTATGACTGTAAGTCCTGATAATAAATGGTTGGTTTATGGGGAGGACACGGTAAGCAGAAGACAATATTCGGTGATGGTCAAAAACCTAGTAACGGGCGAAGTTATTCCACAAAACATACCTAACACCAGTGCAGATTATGTGTGGGCCAATGACAACAAAACGCTTTTTTATATATCCAACAATCAGGTAACGCTTTTGTCAGAAAAAGTGTACAAGCATGAACTAAATTCAGATCCAAAGCAGGATGTGCTGATGTATGAAGAAAAAGATAAATCCAACTATATTTCTATTTCCAAAACCAAAGCAGAAAATTTCGTTTTGATTAATTCTGCCAACTTCACAAACGCTGAAGTATTATATTTGGATGCCAATCAGCCACAATCGGGATTTGCAGTGTTTCAACCCAGGTTGGAGAAAGTGCTATATGAGGTGGATGCAGATGACCAGTCTTTTTACATTCTTCATAACAAGGAAGCCCTGAATTTCAAAGTTTCTAAAACTACTTTCGATGCGACAAGTGCAGAAAGATGGAAGGATTTTATTCCTCATCGGTCGGATGTGCTGATAGAAGGAATGGTAATTCTGAAAGATTATTTTATAGCCTATTCCAGAAAAAATGGGTTGAACCAATTGCAATATTTATCCAAAGATGGGAAAGTGAATAAGCTGGTTCCTTTTGATGAATCAGTGTATAGTGTGTCGCCTACAGGCAATGCGAACTACCTGGCCACAAAACTCAGGTACAATTATACCTCTCCCATTACCCCATCATCAGTATGTGATTTTGATTTGGTAACCGGAGATGTGACACTTTTAAAACAACGGGAAGTGCCTAGTGGGTATAATAAAAATGAGTATGCTGTAGAACGTGTTTATGTTACGGCCAAGGATGGAACCAAAGTGCCAATGTCTATAGCATACAAAAAAGGTTTTCAGAAAAACGGGAAACAACCATTTTATTTAATCGGTTATGGCAGTTATGGTTTTTCCTATCCAACCAATTTTAACTCTCATTTGATAAGCCTAATGGACAGAGGGTTTGCGTATGGGATTGCTCATATCAGGGGTGGCCAGGAAATGGGAAGGCAATGGTATGAAGATGGCAGATTGATGAAAAAGATGAATACGTTTACGGATTTTATCGACTGTGCTAATTTTCTGATCAAAGAAAAATACACTTCGGTGCAGCACCTGTATGCAAATGGAGGAAGTGCTGGTGGCTTGTTGATGGGCGCAGTGGCCAATATGGGCAATACGCTCTTTAATGGTATTATTGCCGATGTGCCTTTTGTGGATGTAGTGAATACCATGCTGGATCCTTCCATTCCGCTTACTACCAACGAGTACGACCAGTGGGGAAATCCGGAAATCAGTAAAGAAGCCTATTTCTATATGAAATCCTATTCTCCTTATGAAAATATAGTACACAAAGCCTATCCAAATATTCTGGCCACAACTGGTTTGCACGATAGTGAGGTGCAGTATTTTGAGCCGGCAAAGTGGGTGGCTAAACTAAGAGATATCAAAAGCAACAACTCCAAAATATTTTTACAGACGAATATGAATTTTGGTCATGGTGGTGCTTCTGGCAGATTTGATTTCCTCAAAGATCTGGCACTCAGTTATGCATTCTTATTGAAGCTAGAAGGAATCAATCAGTAGAAAAAGGATAACAATTTATTATGTTAAAAGATGATTAACTGAACTATCCCCAATACAAAAAGGGGCTACCTTAGCGGTATCAAATTTTAAGAATAGAACATACATATTTTTTCTCATAAGCAGTTAGTTTTGGTTTAATCCCCTTGTGTCCACAAGGGGGTTTTTTAATTGTATGAATGCCAATAAATTCTGAGATAGTTCGTTATTTGCCATAAATACGGGTTATTTTTATGAACACAATTATTGTAGTGAATGCAAACAAAATCAATTCAAATATTTTTCTTTCTCTGGTTATTAGTCGGAATATTGGGCTCGTGTAAAAAGGAAGGGGTTGCTGAGAAAATGGATATTGAAATATTGCCCGGATATCTCATGATTCCTACTAACCAGATGGCTTCACAAAAGTTAGTAGCTCGATTTACAAAGTCTGGAGCAACCGCTAAGGAAGTAAACTGGGTATCTGCCGATCCGAATATAGCCTCAGTAAATATCGATGGCCAGGTAGTGGCTAAAGCTATTGGCCAGACTATAGTAACAGCCTCTCTCACTAACGGTTCTGGATCTGCAACAGTAAAGGTGTTTGTATATGATATAAATGATTATAAGTTTAGAATTGAATTGAAGGACAAAGGTCCTGTTACTTATTCTTTCAACAGACCAGCGGAATTTCTATCTTCCCGTACTGTTGCAAGAAGGCTTGCCTACAATATACCTATCGATTCGTCAGACATTCCTATTTCCTCTTTTTATTTGCAGCAAATAGAGAAAGCGGGCGTTAGTATTGTAGCGCAAAGCAAATGGCTCAAAACAGTCAGTGTTCATTGTTCTGACTCTGGTGCGTACAATAGAATTAAAATATTACCCTTTGTTCAGTCTGTTTCTCTTGTTTGGACAGGGAAAAAGGATACTGCATCCTATTTTAAAACATTGGTGAATTTCCATCCTTCTCGCAGCCTCCCAAGAACAATTAGTAATGAAGCGGAGTATGGTGCTGCCTGGGACAATATCAATATCAACAAAGGGCAGTATTTGCACAGTGCCGGGTACAAAGGAAAGGGTATGGAAATTGCTGTGCTGGATGTTGGGTTTTATAATTTTAAGGCTAACAATGCACTTAGGAATGTTTCTGTGAAAGGTGCAAAATCTTTTTTATACGAATTTGCTGATCCCTATGCAAGAGGAAATCACGGTACAGCCGTTACTTCTTGTATGGCAACCAATCAGCCAACTACATTTGTGGGAACCGCGCCAGAGGCAGAATATTGGCTTTTTGTAACCGAAGATGAAACTTCGGAATATCCGATTGAGGAGGACTATTGGGTAGCTGCACTTGAATATGCGGATAGTGCCGGTGTGTATATCGCCAATACTTCCTTGGGATATAAGGATTTTGACAATACCTCCCTCACCCATCGTTTTGAGGCCTTAGACGGAAAAACAACTCATGCAGCAAAAGGTGCATCAGTGGCTGCGCAAAAAGGCATGTTGTTGGTGGTCTCTGCAGGGAATGACAAAACTTATGTCGCTACTCCGGCAGACTCTCCGGATGTGCTTACTGTAGGGGCAATAGAAAAAAGTGGCAGTATAAGTACTTTCAGCTCCAATGGCATGACAACAGATGGTCGCATGAAGCCGGATGTGCTGGCATTGGGAACAAGTGTTGCTCTTATTGGCCCAAATGGAATGGTATCTTCTGGAAGCGGTACTTCCTTTGCCAGTCCAATTCTTTGTGGGATGATTGCCTGTTTATGGCAGGCTTATCCTAAACTTTCTAATAATGAAATCATCAGCGTTGTCAAACGATCTTCAAATAGATATTTAACCCCTCTTTTGCCTTATGGAAACGGAATTCCTGATATGGAAAAGGCAATGGCTATAGCAAAGAGTATTTCGGATGAGAAGTAGTGCTATTAATTTCAGATTGATAATATCAAAAACTCTTTATTTATCGCTTTTGTTTTTATCCATGGGTTATGCAGGATTGGCACAAAAAATTGTTTCAAAAATTGATAGGATAAAAACGGAACCTGAAGTTGAAAAACTCGTTCATTCTTTTGAAAGCAATTTTCAAAAATTGTCCTTACAACTTTATTCAGAAATAGTTTGCGATAATTGCCCCACAGGTTATTGTAAAAAAAACAGCAGATTCTTTAAGAATATAAAATACATTTTACAAATCGGATTTTGACAAAAAAGGCTATACTGATTTGTTGCTGATCGGTGCTGACTACGATCGCAGAATTAAGGTAATTATGAATTATGGGAACAGCTCTCCAAAAATAATTAAGGACACAGTAATAAGGTACTATTCTAAACCCGAAGTCTATTCAAATATTGATGAGAAAAAGAACAATTTTCAATTTTCGGATTTGAGTTTTAAGCATGATAATTTTATAGAACATAATTCATCGCCAAAAAAGTTTAGTATTGAAAGAATAACAAACAGTACTTCGGGCTACCAGGGCAGTTGCCCTGTTTTCAAACTGATAATTGAGAAAAACAGAGCGGCAATTTTAAGACCTAATAATTTTTTAAGTAGCAATAAGGCGAAGGGCTTTTCTGCTCAAAAAACATTTACAGCATCCCTCAAGAATGACGTATTTGAAACTATTGTCAATCTACACAACTATATTGATTTTCCAAACCTAAACGAATATTATGCTGAGCCAACATCTGATTTACAAGGTTGCAAATTGGAGGTAGCCTATAGTAATGGAATGGTTAAAATGATATATGATTAAGGCTTGACTGAGTCAATTGGATTAAACCCTCTTTATCAAATTCTTTTTGATTTAAGATTTAATCAGGAATGAAAATAGATTTTAGTGAAGTCAAAGTTTGAAATAAATGAACGCCTTCATTTCTTTACCATTAGGAATCAATGTTAGTGAGAAAAATATTATCAAAATGCATTAGCTTAAAAAACTGTATGAAGATCTGGGGTTTCAGAATGTCAATATTGCTGTGCAAAGTGGAAAGGTGGTTTTTAATTCTTCAAAACCTGTGGATGATTTAGATATGCTTATTTCATCAGATATAAAAAAGAAATGGGGTGATGATGTGCCGATTTTAAAAATCAGTTTAGAAAATCTAACACAGATCATCCACAACAATTCTTTTACCAAAACCAAAGATCCCCAATTGCTTTCTATTAGTTTTTTAAAGAATGATCCTTTGATCAGTAACTTCGAAAAAATAGAGCGTAAAAAAAGAGGTATTGAAGAATTTTATGTTTCAAACATGGCTGTTTTTTTATAATGCCCAAAAGGCTATGGACAAACCAAACGAACCAATAACTTTTTGGGAATAGTAATAAAAAACAAAAGCCACCAGCGAAACATGAAAACAACAAATGATCTTCTTAAATTAGCCGAACAAATTGTGGAATGATCCTGAAAAGGTAGGGTCGAATTCATATACTAAATAGTTTGAACAGCTTTATAAAATCAATACCCAATGCGCATTACCTCATTAATTATTGTATTCCTACTTTCTATTCATGCAACCCTTTTATCAGCTCAGTCTTTTGATGATTCAATACCAAAGTATGATAGCATTATTCTACAATCAAAATCCCTGAAGGAATCCCGTAGAATTAATATCTGGACACCCGAAACCTACAAAATCAACGCTACTTCACTACCCGTTTTATATATGTTAGATGGCGGAATACATGAAGACTTTCCTCATATTGCCAATACACTGAGTTCACTAATTCAATCCAATAAAATAACACCCATCATTTTGGTCGGTATCGAAAACACACAACGTAGGCGTGATTTAACGGGCCCAACTATTGTGGAATCAGACAAAAAAATTGCACCCGTGGTAGGTGGCTCTTTTGCATTTAGAACCTTTATACTAGATGAACTAATTCCGGAAATTAATATACAATACCGCACTACTTCTGTAAAAGGAATGATTGGTGAGTCCTTAGCCGGACTATTTGTTACAGAAACTTTTCTCCTGCAACCAGAAAGTTTTGATTTTTATATAGCCTTTGACCCATCACTTTGGTGGAACAATCAGTTTTTAGTGAAGAATGCAGGTGGCTATTTAGCAAAATTTCCAGCCCAATCCAAAACCTTCTGGTTTGCATCCTCTGGTACAAAAGACATCCGAAAACCTGCAAAAGAATTTTCAAATATTTTGCATTCAAAAAAAATAGATAATCTTAGATGGCGTTATTCTCCTGAGTCAAAAGAAAAACACAATACCATTTTTCGTGCAAAAAAAGAAAAGGCTATTATCTGGGTTTTTCAAAACATGGGTAAAAACTAATTCTCAAAATAGGTATTCAGATATTCAACCAATTCATGTTTAGTGATCGGCACACCCATTATTTTATTATACCCTTTAGCATCTACCAAAAATTGGTCACGAATAATTTTGATTAGTTGCCCATTGTTCAATTCCGGAATAACTACCGATTCAAAGTTGTGGATTATATCTCCCAGGTTTTTTGGGAATGGGCGCAAATGGCGTATATGTACATGGCTGATGCTTTTGCCTGAAGCCTGAAGTTCGCTTACTGCCGATTTAATGGCTCCATAAGTAGATCCCCATCCAATCACCAGCACTTTTCCTTTATTGGCCCCACTATCTATCTTTTGAAGCGGGATATGATCGGCAATTTTATCTACTTTCTCCTGACGAATTTTCACCATCAGCTGATGGTTCTCCGGATCGTAGCTGATATTACCTGTGATATTTTGTTTTTCAATCCCTCCAATACGATGCTCCAAACCTGGAGTTCCGGGCACAGCCCAAGGGCGAACTAAGTTTTCATCCCTTACATAAGGTTGAAACTTGTCTTCATGATCCCATAATTCTGTTTTGAAATTTACCCGAATGGCAGATAGTGATTCTTCTGTAGGGAATTTCCAGGGTTCGGCACCATTGGCAATATATCCATCACTCAAAACTATTATTGGTGTCATGTGATGAATGCTAAGTTTCACAGCTTCATAAACGGTGTCAAAACAGTCGGCAGGAGATCTAGCTGCAATAACCGGCATGGGGCATTCTCCGTTTCTGCCGTAGTAGGCTTGTAACAAATCCGATTGTTCTGTTTTTGTGGGCAACCCTGTAGATGGACCACCACGCTGAACATTTATTATAATCAATGGAATTTCCAGCATTACAGCCAATCCCATTGCCTCGGTTTTCAAAGCCATACCCGGACCAGAGGTAGTTGTAACACCCAAAGAACCTCCGTAAGAGGCACCAATAGCGGCTGCAATAGCGGCAATCTCATCCTCGGCCTGAAAAGTTTTAATACCGTAATTTTTATGTTTACTTAGCTCATGCAATATGTCGCTAGCTGGTGTAATGGGATAGGTTCCCAAAAACATAGGCAGACAGCTTTTTACAGATGCTGAAATCAAACCCAATGCCATCGCCTGATTGCCCATGATGGAACGATAGGTGCCTGCCGAAATTTTTGCTTTTTCTACTTTGTAGGTAGTGTTAAAGGTTTCGGTAGTGTCGCCATAATTATATCCGGCTTTTAGTGCCTTGATATTGCTATCCAGGATTGCCTGGTTTTTGCCAAATTTTTCTGTCAGGAAATCTATTGTATTTTCCATGTCCCGGCTATACATCCAGTATAAAAAGCCGAGGATAAACATGTTCTTCGCCCTATCCTTTTCCTTGGTACCTAAAGTGAACTCTTTCAAGGCTTCACGCGTGAGTTTAGTTACATCTATTCTAATAACCTCATAGTTGTTCAGGCTGTTATTTTCTATTGGGTTTTCCCCTTCTGGATAATTGGCCAGGCGAAGATTTTTAGAATCAAACCCATCTGTATTGACAATGATTTTGCCCCCTTTTTTCAGATGTTTCAGATTTACTTTTAAGGCAGCCGCATTCATCGCCACCAGTACATCACACTCGTCTCCGGGAGTGAAAATATGGTTGGATGAAAAGCGAAGCTGAAATCCACTCACGCCGGGTAGGGTTCCCTGAGGGGCTCTTATTTCAGCCGGAAAATCGGGGAATGTGGATAGGTCGGCTCCCATTAAAGCAGTATTGTTGGTAAACTGGGTGCCCGTTAATTGCATTCCATCACCACTATCACCTGCAAATTTTATTACTACATCCTGTAAAACTTCCTGATTTGTATTCATACCTCCTAAAATTCGGGCACAAAGGTACGGAACTTAGTACTTGATGAAACTATATTTTACAGCTGTCTGACAAACCTAGATTCAGTTTGCAGCTACAACCCTTGATTGAAATACCCGGTTGGTTTTGATAAAAAGATGAGAAAAAGGGAATACTCCATTTCTTCTGTAAAAGGAGATATATGCTAAGTGGAGGAAAATTTATAGAGAAAGCCCGGCTACAACAACCTCACAAAACAGGTGCGATCTGAGTGAGATCGTATTCAATAACGGGGTCAATATTTTTAATGCAGTACTTTGATATTTTAATTAATTTCGTTGCCCGATTTACAGCGGATATTATATTATTTTTCTTTCCAATTTATCAAGATGAATTTATTTGACGTTTACCCCCTCAACAATGTAACTATCACCAAAGCCAAGGGCTCTTATGTATGGGATAGCGAAGGCAATCAGTATTTAGATCTTTATGGCGGACATGCTGTGATTAGTATTGGACATACACATCCGCATTGGGTACGACGCATTGAGGAGCAATTAGAAAAAGTGGCATTCTATTCCAATTCAATCCAAAATCCGCTTCAAGTGGAGTTTGCAAAAAAATTGGGGGAGGTTTCCGGAAAAGAGGACTATAGTTTGTTCCTCTGCAATTCAGGGGCTGAGGCAAACGAAAATGCCCTGAAGATGGCCTCTTTCCACACAGGTAGAAAAAAGATTGTTGCGTTTAGCAAATCTTTCCATGGCCGTACTTCTCTGGCAGTTTCGGCTACAGACAATAAGAGCTATATAGCTCCGGTAAATGAAACGGACAATATAAGCATTCTGCCTTTTAATGATGAGGAAGCCTTAGAAACTCATTTTTCAAAGCATGGAAAGGAAATTGCCGCCATAATTATCGAAGGTATTCAGGGAGTGGGGGGCATCAATGTGGCTTCTGATTCTTTCTTGAAATTGATCCGTGCCCTTTGCGATAAATATGGCGCTTTATATATTGCCGATGCCGTGCAATGTGGTTATGGAAGAACAGGAAAATTTTTCAGTCACGATTTTGCCGGTGTGCACGCAGATATTTATTCTATGGCAAAAGGAATAGGTAACGGATTTCCAATGGGAGCAATCATTTTGGCACCACACATCAAACCGAAACATTTTCAGTTAGGCACCACTTTTGGAGGTAACCACTTGGCTTGTGCCGCTGCACTGGCCGTGCTGGAAGTGATGAAGGAGGAGAAGCTGATGGGTAATGCTACTATGATAGGAAAATATCTTAGAGATGAAATTGGAAAAATTCCAGAACTTGAAAATGTGCGTGGTCGTGGATTGATGATTGGATTTGATGTGCCACAAGAGTTAGCAGCACTAAAGAAAAATCTGTTATTGAACCAAAAAATATTTACGGGTGAAGCAAAACCCAATGTGATAAGATTACTTCCATCTCTGGCGCTAAAGAAAAAAGATGCCGAGCATTTTATAGAGGCTATCAAGGAAGAGATTGCTGCTTTTACTGCAGTACCCGAATAGTCCGAAGGTGATGAGTACACTTATTTTTCACTTCTCATGTAATACAATGATCAATTTTGATTTTGTGGTTTGTGGTCACACACGAACCATTATTTTAAACACCAGTTATATAAAATGTCATTACTAAAAAACCATAGATTCATCAGTGCGCTGGATGTGGCAGACATAAATGCATTAGCAGCCAAAGCCCTTCATTACAAAGCCAATCCTTTCATCGATCAACAACTTGGTGCTGGAAAACGCATTGGTTGCTTGTTTTTGAACCCTAGTATGCGAACCCGATTAAGCACTCAGATTGCTGCCCAAAATCTGGGTATGGAAGCTATTATTTTTAATGTGGGTAGCGAAGGCTGGCAACTGGAATTTGAAGAAGAAGCCATCATGAGTGGAAAAACCGTGGAACACGTAAAGGATGCAGCTCCAATCTTTGGTAAATATTTTGATATTCTAGCCATTCGTACTTTCCCTTCTTTGGTAAATAAGGAAGATGATTATAGCGAACTGTACATCAATCAATTTATTAAATACTCCGGACTCCCTGTGGTAAGTTTGGAAAGTGCCACTTTGCATCCATTGCAAAGTCTTACGGATGTGATCACCATTAAGGAAACTTTTTCTTCCTCTCCTATGGGCAAGGCAGGGGAGCGGCGACCCAAAGTAGTGCTTACTTGGGCACCACACGTAAAACCACTGCCGCAATGTGTGGCCAATAGTTTTGCTCAGTGGATGAACGAATGGGGTGAGGCGGATTTTGTGATTACGCATCCTGAAGATTATGAGTTGGACAAAAAATTTACAGGAAATGCGCCGATTATTTATAGTCAGGATGAAGCATTGAAAGATGCCGATTATGTGTATGTAAAAAATTGGAGCACTTACAATGACTACGGCAAAATTTATAGCAACGAACCAGAATGGATGCTGACACAGGAAAAACTTAAACTAACAAATAATGCTAAAGTAATGCACTGTCTTCCTGTGCGCCGAAATGTAGAACTAAGTGATGAGATTTTAGATAGTGAAAATAGTATTGTTACGCATCAGGCAGGCAATCGTGTATGGGCTGCTCAGGCAGTTTTGAGTGAATTGTTGTAAGAATAATTTTCTATGAATAACTTTTCACAACTCATAAAAGCAATATCATGTACACCCCAGCAGCTTCAGGCAAAAGGTTCCGGAGCTGTAGGTCAGGCATTAAACATCCGAAATTTTCTTATAGGATATAACAACGTAGAGTTTGAACAGCATGGTAAAGGCAGGGCTTCGTATGGAAAAAATCTGTTGAAAAAAATGGCTGAAAAGCTATCCATCAAAGAACTTTCGGCACCTGAGTTATCTAGGTGCAGGCAATTCTATTTGGTGTATCGCCAAATTCTTGGGATGCTGTCTCAAAAATATATGCCTCGTTGCCAAAAAAAGACAAGTTGAAAAAGTACATCGAAAGCCAAATTCAACAGCTACAATAACTTCATAAATAAATGGAAGTGGAAAATCTTTATATAATAAAAATTGGCGGCAACGTCATAGACAATCCTGCGGCACTAAATTCTTTCACAAAAGATTTTGCAGCAATAGAAGGAAAAAAAATTCTAGTTCATGGGGGTGGAAAGATTGCAACAAAAATTGGTGAAAAATTGGGCATCGAGTCCAAATATATCAATGGCCGTCGCATTACGGATGATGATACCATCCACCTCGTGACGATGGTGTATGGTGGGTTGGTGAATAAACAAATAGTAGCCCAGCTGCAGGCTCTTCAGTGTAATGCCATTGGGCTTACCGGTGCAGATGCAAATATTATTCCTGCCCAAAAACGACCGCCAGTTTCTCTTTCAGTTGGAGAAAATCAGGCACTGGTGGACTTTGGATGGGTAGGCGATATAGCCCGAGAAAACCTGAATATAGAAAATTTGATGTCGATTATTGGGCATAATTTTGCCCCGGTATTTGCGCCGCTTACCCACGATGGTCAGGGGCATGTATTAAACACCAATGCAGATACAATTGCCTCTTCTCTTGCAGTAGGATTGTCTGCTTTTTTCAATGTCAGGTTGATATATTGTTTTGAAAAAAAAGGAGTACTGGAAAATATGGAAGATGAAAACAGTGTGATTCGAAATATTAATAAAGAAAAATATCAGCAATTGCTGGATGGTAATAGGTTGTTCGAAGGGATACTGCCAAAGATTGAAAATGCTTTTGCTGCTATTGATGCCGGCGTTCAGCAGGTGTTAATTGGTGATGCTAAAGATTTGCTTATAAATACCACGAATAACAATCAGGGAACCTTAATCACCCAATAATGCGTACTTACCAAGACTTATATATTCATGCTATAGAATTGCTGAAGCAGTTAATTAGCACACCCAGTTTTAGTAAAGAAGAAGATAGAACGGCGGCAATTCTCAAAACTTTTTTGGAACAATTTGATGTAGCGGTGGAACAGATGGGCAATAATATTATTGTAAAAAATAAATATTTTGATTCCTCAAAACCCACTATCCTGCTCAACTCTCACCATGATACAGTGAAACCCAATCCGAACTATACCAAGGATCCGTTTTCACCAATAGAAATGGAAGGCAAACTGTTTGGCCTTGGGAGCAATGATGCAGGAGGATGTCTGGTATCATTGATCGTTACCTTTATTCATTTTTACCAAAGAGAAAATCTCTCATACAATATAGTGCTAGTGGCAAGTGCCGAAGAAGAGATTTCTGGATACAATGGTATTGAAGCCGCCGTAAAAATGTTGCCAACTATTTCCTTTGCCATAGTGGGCGAGCCTACCTTAATGCAAATGGCTGTGGCGGAAAGAGGGCTAATGGTATTTGATGTATCCACAAATGGTAAAGCCGGACATGCAGCTCGGAACGAAGGAGAAAACGCTATTAGCAAAGCGATTAAAGAAATATCTTGGTTCAATAGTTATGAATTTGAAAAAGTGTCTCCATTACTTGGACCCAATAAAATGTCGGTAACCGTCATTGAAACTGAAAACAAGGCACACAACGTGGTGCCAGGTGTTTGCAGGTATGTAGTAGATGTGCGCGTGAATGAGCTATATACTTTTCAGGAGGTGATACACATCGTACAACAACATGTGCAAAGTGAGGTGAAGCCACGGTCTTTGCGACTTCGTTCTACATCTATTCCATTAGAGCATATTATTATAAAAGCGGGATTGGATATGGGTAAGGATTATTATGGATCGCCTACTACCTCAGACAAAGCATTGATGCCTTTTCCTGCTCTTAAAATGGGGCCTGGCGATAGTGCCAGAAGTCATACAGCCGATGAGTTTATCTACCTGCATGAAATAGAAAAAGGTATTCAGGATTATATTGAAATATTGGAAAGGGTGATGCATTGAGTTGCGTATTTTGAATGCAGTTTAGATTTTTTGATCAAAAACAAAAGAGTTTACTGAAACGACTTTCAGTAAACTCTTGTCAAACCATTTGCAGTATTAGCTTTCAATTGATCTAACCAACTATTTTTGACTATTATACTATATTCTCAAGTCAACACCCCTAACAAAATATTAGGTAGCCCAGGCTTTATCGCCTTTTTTGTATGGCAGGCATGGGTCATATTTGCCTGGCACGGCCGAATAACGAAGTGCTTGTGTGGCACCAGGTTCAGAGGTGAAAAATCCTAAAAGCGTCAATTCTTTCATCATGGAAAAATAATGCTTAGGCATTCTTTGTTTGGAATATGAAAAGATTCCTTTTGATTGTTCCAAAGAGTCCTTCGCATTCTCTTGTTTGTCTAGTGCTTCTTTTTCTTTCTTGTACGTTTCTGTTTCACCATATTCTTTTGCTTCTTTATCCAAGGCTGTCAATAGTTCTGTGCGTTGGGGTGCCTGCATTTGCATAAACCCATTTTGATATTTTTCTTTACTCAGTTTTTCGAGTTGGTTCAAGCCTTCCTTAAATATTTTTTGATCTTCGGGCGTGTAGCAATCACGTACCATCACATTCATAAACTCTCCCACTTTAGCATCTTTAGCACCTGGTGTGGCCGTGCGTGGTAATATTGTTTCTGCTATTTCATTCAGGTAAGCTATTTCGTCTTTGGTAAAAAAATCGGGCAGTGCTTCGACAGCAGCCTGTGCTGCTTCGTTTTTTGGGGATGATTTACATCCGGTTTGAATGAACAATTCTGCACCCAATACAGTACCTCCTAATAATAAAGCTACCCTTTGTACGGCTTGTTTTCTGTTCATGATTTATTGTTTATAAAAGCAGAGAAGTTTCGCCAGTGATCCAGTTAAAAAAAACTTCTCTGAGTTGTGGATTGACAATTGATTTTAGATTCGTGAAGGTTTATTAGAGCGTAAAGACTATTTACAGGTTTCCTTTTTTCAACTCATTCACTGCAAAGTCTACAGCTCTGGCTGTTAGGGCCATATAAGTCAGTGAAGGATTTACACAGGCTGCACTTGTCATACAAGCACCATCTGTTACAAATAAATTGTTACACTCCCAAACCTGATTATTGCCATTAAGGACCGATGTCTTTGGATCGCGACCCATACGTGCTGTACCCATTTCATGTATGCCCTGCCCAAAACTGTAACCACTATCAAAAGTGTGTACTTCTTTTAGTCCGGCCGCTTCCAACATTTCTGCTCCATCATTCATCATGTCGGTACGCATTTTTATTTCGTTCTCCTTTATTTCTGCATCAATATTCAATACGGGCAATCCCCATTTGTCTTTTACTGATTTGTCCAGAGTGACCTTGTTGTCATGATAAGGCAATATTTCGCCAAAAGCACCAATGCCCATCGACCAGTTTCCAGGTTCGCAGAGCGCATCCTTGTAGTCGGCACCAATACTTAGTTCGGCAACAGTGCGTTGCCAGCTTTGCCTGCTGGCTCCACCCTGATAACCAAATCCGCGGAGGTAATCTCTTTTGTCAGTACCTACATTTCTAAATCTTGGTATATATATTCCATTTGGCTTTCTACCAAAATAATATTTATCCTCATAGCCTTCCGCTTTGCCGCTGGCTCCACATCTGAAATGATGATCCATAAGGTTGTGACCCAATTCACCACTACTGCTTCCTAGCCCTCCTGGCCAAATGTCGGTAGCAGAATTGAACAATACCCAAGTGGAGTTTAATGCTGAGGCACATAGAAAAACCACTTTTGCAAAGTACTCATAAGTCTGGTTGGTTTCGGCATCCAGTACTTCTACTCCTTTTGCTTTTTTTGTATCCTTATCGTATAAAATTTTTGTAACAATCGAAAAGGGTCTTAGCGTCAGGTTGCCTGTCTTCATGGCTGCTGGCAATGTGGAGGATTGTGTGCTAAAGTAGGCACCATAAGGGCAACCCAGCCAGCATTTGTTTCTATACTGACAAGCGGTTCTGCCTTCAAGAGGTTTTGTAATATTGGCAGAACGTCCGGTGGTGAGTATACGGGAGCCATTGAAATGTTTTTTAATTCTCTCCGCCACATCTTTCTCTACACAGTTCAAGGGAATAGCGGGCATAAAATCACCATCGGGCAAAGAGGGAAAGTTTTCTATAGTTCCATTGATGCCTGCAAACTTTTCTGCATGGCTATACCAGGGAGCCAGATCATTGTATCGAATAGGCCAATCCACCGCAATGCCATCCTTGGCATTGGCTTCAAAATCCAAATCAGCATGCCGGTAGCTTTGCCTGCCCCAGGTAAGTGATCTTCCACCCACATGATAACCTCTGAACCAATCGAACCGTTTGGATTCGGTATATGGACAGTCCTTTTCGTTTGCCCAAAAATCGAGGTTCATTTCGTTTAGGGGATAATCTCTTTTTAGGACCGGATGGTCGTTGATCATTTCCTGAGTTCTTCCACCACGATGCGGAAATTCCCAGGGGCTCTTATTGGCACTCACATAGTCCTTCACATGCTTGATGTCGCGTCCGCGTTCTAGCATAATGGTTTTTAATCCTTTTTCCGTAAGTTCTTTAGCAGCCCAGCCACCACTGATACCGCTACCAATGACAATTGCATCGTATGTGTTCTCTGACATAATGAAGTATTTCCTTTTATATTTTTAAGAGAATATGTTGCATAAAATCGCAAGCAGGCTTTAAAGATATCTAAAAATGATTGAAAGAATTAGTTTGAACTTTAAAAATCTGTTAACCCTAAAAATGGGAAATAGTACGGCTGGTCATAGGAGTTTTTGATGAAGTCGATTGCAAGGTTGTTCAAGCGTTATGAAATAGTAGTTTATATTTCTGGCAGCGTGAGTCTTTTCCTTTTGGAATAAATTCTTATAGCCACCACAAGCACTATGCAGATGGCCAATTCAATATTTTTATTTAAATGCAAATATTTATTTAATAGTATAAAAAACAAACCACCGGCAGCACATGCGGTTGCATACAGTTCTCCCTTTCTGAGCAGCGTGGGCGGATATCCACAAAGTATATCTGCAATCAAACCCCCAAAAGTGGCAGAGATCACACCCATTATCAAAGATTATAATGGATTGGTGCCATTGGACATGGCCGCCTCTATACCAGAGGCCGTAAACAATCCAATCCCTATAGCATCTGTAAAAAAAATGGTCCGTCTGAAATTGTTTATTTTGTCTTTTACCAGAAAAGTGATAGAAGTGCCGGTAAAAACCAGCAAAAAAGCCAGGTTGTCATTCATCCAGGTAAGCGGTCGAACGCCCAGTAATAAATCTCTTACTGTTCCGCCTCCATAGGCCGAAACAAAAGCCACTACCAACCCCCCAAAAATATCCAATTTGGCACCACGAGCTTTAAATGCTCCTGCCAATGCAAAAACAAAAATACCGAGATAGGAAATGATGGTTAAAAAACTCACCTGACAAAATTAGAATAGACAACTGTATTTTTGAAAGGAAATAAAATTATTTAATTAATATTTTTTACCATGCAGTATAGTACGATTTTGTTTGAGGTGAACGACAATATTTGTGTCATCACAATCAATCGCCCGGACAAATTAAATGCACTAAACAAAACCGTGTTTGATGAACTGGATCATGCTATCGATGCTGTGATACATAGACAAGAGATCAAATCGGCTATTATTACAGGAAGTGGCGAAAAGGCTTTTGTGGCAGGAGCAGATATAGCCGAGTTTGCCGATCTGTCTGCCGAGTCTGGTGCCCTATTATCAAGGCGCGGACAAAAGGTTTTTGATAAGATTGAAAGCTGTCCTAAAATTATTTTGGCAGCAGTGAATGGGTTTGCACTAGGTGGCGGATGTGAGTTGGCAATGGCTTGTCATTTCCGAATTGCAGCAGAGAACGCAAAGTTTGGCCAGCCTGAAGTGAATCTGGGGTTATTGCCCGGATATGGAGGCACTCAAAGACTCACCCAGCTCATTGGTAAAGGGCGAGCTATTGAACTTCTTGCCACCGGAAGTATGATTGATGGACTAACGGCATTTAATTATGGATTGGTCAATCATCTGGTTCGATCAGAAGAGTTATTGCCGAAGGCGAAATCTATCCTTAGTGTAATCAATTCCAAAGCACCTCTGGCTGTGGCAGCTTGTATAGATGTGGTGCAATATGCCTATGATATAAAAAAAGAAGGATACCTACAGGAAGCCAAGTTGTTTGGAACCCTGCTACAAACCAGCGATAGCAAGGAAGGGGTAGCAGCGTTTCTGGAAAAACGGAAGGCAAACTTTAAAGGGGAATAGTCGTTTCTGGCAACCGGTTGATTTGTAAAATAAGATCGTATTCGTGAACCACCATTGTACCATAGAATATTTAGTGATTCATTTAGGTACAATCAATATCTTGGGGACTAAAATTTATTTGTATTCATAGTGGCAAGGAAAAAGAGAAAATCAGACTATAATCATATTAAGCTATTGGCTGCGGTGTTTTTTATCGCGTTATTGATCTTTGCTGTTTTGAAATGGACACAATCCCGAAAGGTGAAGTTTCATAGATTTGATGGATTTGGCATTGACTTGCCCACTGCGTTTCATGTTCATGGTATTGATGTATCCAGATATCAAAAAAGAATAGCCTGGGATCAGGTAAAGGATATGTCTATAAAAGATATCCGAATAAATTTTGCTTTTATAAAAGCCACCGAAGGATCTACCCTTACCGATAAGTATTTTAAATACAACTGGGCCACTGCCAGTAAGAAGCAGGTTGTTAGAGGAGCGTATCATTTTTATACTCCAAATACCGATCCGAAAGATCAGGCGGCCTACTTTATTTCTAAAGTAAAATTGTTGCCAGGAGACCTTCCTCCGGTGTTGGACGTGGAAGTTATTGGCAATGCAAAACCTGCAGTGTTTAAAAACAATTTAAAAATCTGGTTGAAGCAGGTGGAAACATTTTATAAAGTCAGGCCCATCATTTATACGAATGCAGATTTTTATACAAAGTATTTGGGTAATGCCTTTGATGAATATCCGCTTTGGGTGGCTCATTACTACGAGCGAAACAAGCCACGAATAGACAGAGAATGGACTTTCTGGCAACACAGTGATAAAGGAAATGTAAATGGAATCAAAGCCCGTGTGGACTTTAATGTGTTTAACGGCGATTCGGTCGCATTTCAAAATTTGCTAATTCCCTGATCATCTCCTTGTACGATGCGGATAGAAGGATAAGCCCAATGACAATAAAAAATTTCGGGACTTAACATTATAGTCCCTTTCAATTTTTGGATCACCGTAGTCATTTGTTTTAGTAATAAATGGATCAGTAGAAAAGTTGAACCCAAAGTCAAGTTTTAGCCAGTCGTTATTCTTAAAGCCAGCCTGCATCAAGATGGATGGTTCAAACACACCATAAGATTTGTTATGCACATCGCTATACCCTAAGGAAGTTTCTTCACTCAGGGTATAAGTTGATTGAATGTCATACAACTTAAGCAGGGAAAATCGAGGTGCAATCGACATTCTGAAATAGTCACTAAAAAACAGGTTGAAGGAGGGATGAACAAACAACTTTCGGGTATTGGCATCAAAGGTTCTATTTCTAACCGTTGTAAAAGGTATAGCATTATCAGTTGAATTCATTTTGCCAAAACCTGCACCAAAAACACCATTGAAATAAGATCTACCGCTGGCTCCCATTCTGGTATAAAAGCCCGCACCCACATCAAACATTTGTCGTGTATAGCTTACCAGTGTATTATTGGCAATGTCAATATCGTCATCATCATAGCGATCTTTTTCGTTTCTATACATGGCACTTGCTGTTAGCATAAAATGATTAGTTACCGCCACGGCAGCCTGACCATCGAAACCATAAGCATGACCCGCTATTTCATTTTCATTTTCGATACTGTTTACTGCAGAAAAAATTTTTGCAGGGTTGCCGGAAGCGGCAACGGAAAATTTATAATCGCCCTGCTCTCTAAAAAAAGCGGCATTATGTACACTGGGTGAATTGATATAACGAGGGTTACTACATGCAGATAAAAATAGAAGGGCAAACAAGACTATTGGAAATACAAGGTTCTGTTTGCAAGTCTTTGAAGTTTTCATACAAATTAAATTATTGAACAAAGAAAATGTTTTGACGATCTTTTTCAAAAATTGCTTCATCTAAGTGGATTAACTATTCCATTCGCCAGCCCCATGTCTAATTACATTCATTTCTGGTGTGGTGCAATCTACTATAGTGGAAGGGACAGTGCCTCCAATGCCTCCGTCTATCACCAGACTAACGAGGTTTTTATATTTTTCATAAATCAATTCCGGATCAGTGTAATCCTCAACGAATTCGCCAGGCAGGGATGCACTAAGAATTGGGTGCCCCAATGATTTTATGATAGCCATTACAATTTTATTGTCCGGAACACGCAAGCCAATGGTATCTTTTTTACTCTGTAATATTTTGGGTACTTGCTTGCTGGCAGGCAAAATGAAAGTATAAGGGCCGGGCAAGTGTTCTTTCAAAACCCTAAAAGTAGTGTTCGGAATCTGTTTGGCATAATCGCTAAGATTACTCAAATCGGCACAGACAAAAGATAATTGCGCCTTTTTGGGATCAATTTCTTTAATACGGCAGACTTGCGCTATTGCTTTGTTTTGAAAAATATCACAACCCAAACCATAAATTGTATCAGTGGGATAAATGATTATACCGCCGCTACTTAAAACTTCAGCAACTGTTTTTATCAATCTTTCCTGCGGATCCTTCGGATGAATTTTTAACAGCATGTTCCAAAGTTAGAAAAATGAAAATTAATGGGTGTCAATGAATTAATATATCCAACATTGAACAATAGAGAATCTGTTAGTTTTCCTGGTAGTTTGCCATTAGTTAGTTGTTTGTGCCATATAAATGAAAAAAGAAAGAGATTCTTTTGGCGAATAAACAATTATCCAAAATTCTCTTTCTTCTTATGATCTCTTCGAGACAGATTATTGAATGTCCCAGGTTTCTTTTCCTCTCAGCAAAGCATTTAGGTTTGGCGCTTTAGCGGCGATTGCCTCTTCCAATTGAGCCGTCATTACATCTTCGTAGCAGGGACGGTCTGTTTCATAGAACACGCCAAATGGTCTTGGTAAATGGCCGGCAATCTGCGGGTCATCAAAAATTCTGGTAAGAATTTGTGCCTTATAAATGTCCTGTTCATCATGCACCCACAGATCATCAAGACTATACCCTTCTCCAATTGTAACCACTTCTGGTTTAAATCCGTCCAGTCTGAGTCCCTTGTTATTTTCGGCACCAAAAACCAATGGTTTTCCTTGCTCCAAAATAATAGTTTCGTTGGCCTTACTGCCTTTTTCTGAAAAAACTTCAAAAGCACCGTCATTGAAAATGTTACAGTTCTGGTAGATCTCTAAAAACGAAGTGCCTCTGTGAGCATACGACTTGATGAGCATAGCTTGCAGATGTTTGGCATCTCTGTCCATACTTCTGGCTACAAAGGTAGCATCAGCTCCTAGTGCCAGCGCCGAAGGATTGAATGGATGATCGATACTGCCAAAAGGCGTGGACTTGGTTACTTTGTTTTCTTCTGAGGTAGGAGAATATTGACCTTTGGTCAAACCATAAATCTGATTATTAAAAATCAGGAAATTGACATCCAGATTTCTGCGTAGCATGTGAATGGTGTGGTTGCCGCCTATGCTAAGGCTATCACCATCTCCGCTCACAATCCAGATGCTTAGTTCAGGCCTAGAGGCTTTTAGTCCGCTAGCTATGGCAGTGGCTCTGCCATGAATGGAGTGCATACCATAAGTGTTCATATAATATGGGAAACGGCTGCTACACCCAATCCCCGAAATAAAAACAATATTTTCTTTTGGTATTCCAAATCCGGGCATCACGCGTTGCACCTGAGCTAGTATGGAATAGTCCCCGCATCCCGGACACCAACGTACTTCCTGATCGGTTGCAAAATCTTTTGCTGTTAAGGTAGGCTTTAATACTTCTGTCATCACTTTTAAAATGAGGCTGCAAAACTAAGCCTTAGAAATTGATTTATTGTTGCTTTTACATTACTATGACTGTTTTTAAGTAAATTGCTCTATGCAAAACATTAAATTACCTGTCGCCATTTTGCTTATTTGCAGCATTTTATTACTGGGTTTTGTAAATACAAGTCCAGAAAAAAATAGAAATTTGAAAGTGTTGCCAGCCGATATTACCAACGAAAGATTGGACAGCATAATGGAAACCTATTCAAAAGGGTTGGGAGTGACTTGCGACTTCTGCCATATATTGGAAGTGAAAGGGGAGGATACGGCAGTAAATTTTGCCTCCGATGCAAACCCTGCCAAAGAGGTAGCACGCACCATGATCAGATTGACTATGGATATTAATAAGAATTATTTCAATTTCGATACGACCATTCATCCTGCCTATCTAAATAAAGTAGGATGTTTTACCTGTCATAAGGGGGATGCTTATCCTCAAAGCGAATAAGAAAGGTCCTTCATTTTAATATACAAAGCCTTTCGATTGTAGAAAGGCTTTGTTTATTAAAGAACATAAAACTTTAATTTCTATCTCTTCCATTGTGCTTTTTGCGGAAAATGTCCCGGCTTTCCTGGCGCTGATCTTGTTTGATACTTTTCCTTTCCTGGTTGGTAACAACGCCATCTGCTTTGGCTGATTTCACATCTTGATGGATTTCTTTTTGACCATGAATGAGGTTTTTTGTTTCATGTCTGGTTAGTTCTCCATTTTTTACGCCATGATGAATACGATGACGTTGATGTTGGGATTTTTGTTTGATGGTTTGAGCATCGGCAGAATAGAACATAGTGCCTAAGGTAATGGCTAATAACAAAATTTTTGTTTTCATACTGAATACTTTTTGAATTAATAAATCGGGACCGTTTTCAAATGAGTCTGACACTAGAGCATTTAATAGGTTTAATGAGGATATATTAAAAAAAACAAAAAGGCAGTTTCAAAAATTGAACTGCCCTTTATAACAAAGCAAAAAATAGGTTCTATATGTTTTATTTTTCTTCTATAAGGACTAAACTTTAGGTTGATTTCCAAACTGATATTTGAAAATATAAAACATTGCTTTAGTTAAGATCCTTTTGAAAAGTAAAAATGGTTTTGTTTTTCTATTTTAAAGAAAATATTTCCCAGCATCTATTAAAGCATCAGCAATAGTTCTTCTGGCTGCCTTTGTATTGAAGGGATCTGCTTTGGTAAATCGTTTTAAGCCGATCAATATCATTCTCTGTTCATCGCCATCGGCAAAAGCATTGATGGCATCTTTACCACTCTTATTAATCGAATCAGCGGCATCATACAAAAAGATTTTTGTCATCTCCAGGTAAAGTGAAGCCTTCGCTACTCCTTGCTGTTCGGTTATTTTCATTGTCCGCATCAATATGCTTTCAGCCATATAGGTATTTATGGCCATGTCGGCAATGTTCATCAATACTTCCTGCTCATTTTCTATTTTGGCCATCAACTTTTGTACAGCTGCACCCGAAACCATTAAGATGGCTTTTTTGAAATTGGCTATTAATTTTCTTTCATCAGCAAATGGAGTATCATCCTCACTGCCAAAATCCGGAATACTCATCAGCTCTTTTTGTACGTCCATAGCAGGCCCCATGAGGTTTAATCTTCCTTGCATGGCACGTTTGAGTGTCATATCTAAAGTGAGTAAACGGTTGATTTCGTTTGTTCCTTCATATATCCGATTGATTCTACTGTCCCTATAGGCTCTGGATATATTATATTCCGCACTAAAGCCATTACCTCCATGAATTTGCACGCCTTCATCCACCACAAAGTCAAGCACTTCGCTGCCATATACTTTCAAAATCGCACACTCGATAGCATACTCTTCGGCTGCACCCAGCAGTGCTTCGTTAAATGGTTTGTCTGCTTCAATTAGTTCATGTTCCATATCATCAATCCATTTGGATGTACGATACAGCGCTGATTCAGCAGCAAATATTTTAATAGCCATTTCAGCCAACTTGTGTTTTATTGCTCCAAAATTGGCAATGGGCTGTTTGAACTGTTCTCGGGTTTTTGCATATTCTAGTGTTATATCAAATGCTTTTTTAGCTCCGCCTAATGCTGCTGCACAAAGTTTTAGTCTTCCGATATTTAATATATTGAAAGCTATTTTGTGGCCTTTGCCTATTTCTCCCAGCACGTTTTCTACCGGTATTTTTGCATCCTGAAAATAGAGTTGAACAGTTGAGGAACCTTTTATTCCCATCTTATGTTCTTCTGGTCCTGTGGTGAACCCCTCCATACCTCGCTCCACTATGAAGCCTGTAAACTTATCACCATCTATTTTTGCAAATACAGTATAAACATGAGCAAACCCTCCATTGGTGATCCAGCATTTCTGGCCATTCAGAATGTAATGTTTGCCGTCTTCGCTAAGCCGTGCTGTGGTTTTGGCACTTAGGGCATCGCTCCCGGCATTGGGTTCTGTAAGTCCATAAGCTCCAGCCCATTCTCCGGTCATCAGTTTGGGCAAGTATTTTTGTTTTTGTTCTTCTGTTCCAAAATACAGAATTGGTAAACTGCCGATACCTGTGTGTGCAGCGATGGCTACAGAAAAGGAGTGGCCTCCTCCTAGGTATTCATTGATAATTGTGGAAGTAATAAAGTCTTTGCCTAATCCTCCATAAGATTCGGGAAATGAAACAGATAGGAGTCCCTGTTCACCTGCTTTTTGCAGGATTGAAGGCATCAAGCCTGGCTCCAAATTGTCTATAGCATCCAGTTTTGGCAGCACTTCTGCCTCCAAAAATTGGTTGCACATTTCCACAATCATTTTTTGTTCTTCGCCAAAATCTTCGGGAATAAAGGTGGATTCAGGTTGAGATTCTTTAACCAACCACTCACCACCTTTGAGGATTTTATTGGTTTCTGTAGCAGCACTCATTGTATTAATTTTTATGATTTATATTTAAATTTTCTTCTATTTAAATTCTCTACTTCAAGTTCTCATACACTCTCTTCAGTACCACCCTACATACTTCAATATCTGTTGCGGACACACCTGAAAGTGCTTCATCCACAGTTTCGGAGGCAAATCCATAACAGGCATCCTGAATGGATTTGGATTTGTCTGTTAGATAAATCAGATTGATGCGTCGGTCTGTCTTAGAGGCCACTCGCTTTACCAGGTCTGCTCGTTCCAGATTGTCCACCAGCCTTGTCATACTTGGCTTGTCTCTAAAGGTAGCTTTGCATAAATCCTGTTGGCTTATTCCATCCTCCTTCCATAAATGATACAATACACTCCATTGCTCAATGGTCATATTCAGTCCTGCTGCATTCAGTTTTTTTTGAAGTCTTCTTGCGATAGCTGTACTGGCAATTCCTGTGATAAAACTGTGCAGCTCACTTTTTTTAAATTGGTTGTTTGGCATATAGTTGTTTTAACAACCAAATAAAGTTATATGGTTTTTTTTATTCTTTAGAGCTTTAGATTTATTTATTGATTGTGCTTAAGATTATAGATGCTATGTATTATGACCTAATAACTTAGAATTATTTTTCCATTGTTCGCATCTGCTCTGGTTTTGATAAAAGTGAATACTGATAAGGCTTTTGTAAACAGGGTAGTGTTCAAGATTGGAGTAAGGTATGATTTTGGTCATAGGGTCTGCAAAAGGATGACAATAGCTTTGCCAATTCTTCATTTTGTACTTAAACTGAAAGTATGCCAAAGAAAGTATCCTTATTGTCGCCAGCAGGCTCGTTCGATAGTTTGCAGGCAGCCATAAATGCTGGAGCCGATGCTATTTATTTTGGTGTGGAGCAATTGAATATGAGAACCTGCTCTTCGCATCCTTTTACTTTGAAAGATATTGCTGAGGTAGCGGCTACCTGCAAAGATCATGGTGTAAAGAGTTCAATTACACTAAACACTGTAATGTATGAGCATGACCGAAGACTCTTGCAGGAGATTTTGGCGGAGGTTAAAGCACATCAAATCGATTCGGTCATTGCCTCGGACTTTGCTGTTATCGAGCAATGTCGTTCACTGGGTATCCCATTGCATGTTTCTACTCAGGCCAATGTGAGCAATCTGGATTCGGTGAAATTTTTTGCCAATTTCTCAGATGTAATTGTGCTGGCAAGAGAACTTACCCTAAAACAGGTAGAGCATATTACACGCGAAATTATTAGACAGGATATTCGTGGTATTTCAGGACATCTGATGCAAATAGAAATATTTGGACATGGAGCACTTTGCATGGCTATTTCTGGTAAATGCTATTTGAGTTTGCACGAACAGAATGCCTCTGCCAACCGTGGTGCCTGTACACAAAATTGCCGAAGGTCTTATGAAGTTACGGATACAGAAACAGGAAATCAATTGTTGATTGAAAACGAATATATCATGTCTCCAAAGGATCTATGTACGCTGCCTTTTTTGGATGAGGTGGTAGATAGTGGGATAGATATATTAAAGATTGAAGGAAGAAGTAAAGGGGCGGATTATGTGCATGTGGTTACCAAATGTTACAGAGATGCGTTGGATGATATTGAGGCAGGAACATTTACTTTGGAAAAAATTCATGAGTACATTGATCATTTGTCCAGCGTGTATAACCGAGGATTCTGGGATGGGTATTATCTAGGGAGGAAGTTAGGCGAATGGACAAAGAATCCCGGATCTATTGCCAAGGATAAAAAAATCTATTTAGGAAAAGCGACTAAGTACTATCCCAAAATAGGGGTTGGAGAGTTTTTGATTGAGACCGGGAAAATAAAAGTTGGGGATACGCTGTTGGTTAGTGGGGCAAAACTGGGTGTACAAAAAGAAAAGTTTGAAACACTTCGTGTGAATGGGGTAGAACAAGTAGAGGCAGGAAAGGGGGACAAGATTACTTTTCCGGTAGCTGCCAAACTTACACCACAGGATAAATTATATAAAATAGTAAGTACAACCGATGAGTAAACTAGTGCATTACCGGGATAAGTGTATCGGCTGTGGTATTTGCTATGAAATGCAACCCGACTATTGGCGAATGTCCACCAGAGATGGGAAAGCTACGCTGGTAAAAGCCGAAATGAAAAAAAAAGTGCATCAGCGAGAAATAATGGATTGGGATGTGGAATTAGCTCAAAAGTTGGCTCATGCATGCCCAGTGAAAGTGATAAAAATCATGTAGCAATAGAAACTTCAATAACCTTTTTTTGTATGATTGTTTGGTAATTTGGAAAAGCAAAACCGGCCATTTGGCCGGTTTTTGCAAAATAAAAGTTTGTAGTTCAACAATCAAAGTGAAATGGCTTCCACTCTAAACTGAATTAAACCAGAAGGAGCGATCACATCGGCTACTTCACCAGGTTCTTTGCCCAGAATACCTTTGCCTATGGGAGAACTAATAGAAATTTTCCCGGCTTTTAGATCTGCTTCCTGCTCACTTACCAACTGATATACAAATTCCTTTTTAGTCTTAATGTTGGTTAGTTTTACCTTGGTGAGAATAGATACTTTACTCGTATCTATGGTGCTCTCGTCCAGCACACGGGCATTGGCTAGCGCACCTTCCAGATTTGCGATTTTTGCTTCTAATAATCCTTGGGCTTCTTTTGCTGCATCATATTCTGCATTCTCCTTTAAGTCGCCTTTTTCACGGGCTTCGGCAATAGCTTTGCTAGCAGCCGGACGCTCCACTCCTTTAAGATGTTGAAGGTCATGTTTCAATATCTCCAGCGTCTCTTTTGTAACATACTGAATAACACTCATAATGAATATTTTATATTAAACAGAAAAAAATAACAACGCCCCGGATATTTAACCAGAGCGTTGCTATCAATATTTACAAATATAGAAAGAATAAAGCTGAAAGGCAAAAAAGAAATGTTAAGAGAGGCAGGATAAATTGCTTTTAATTAGAACCCAAGTTTTCGGAGTAATACAGTGGCCATTTTCACCAGAGCTTCATGAGAGTAGCCGGCAATATGCGGCGTAACTATCACATTCTTAAAGGACAACAACTCCTGCATTTGCTTTTTTTCGTCTTCGGTATGCGTGTTTAGTTTTTCATTTTCCAGAACATCCAAGGCGGCTCCAGAAATAGTATTGTTTTTTAGACCAGTTATTAATGCGTCTGTATGGATGACTTTACCACGGCATGCACTTATGATAACTGGCTTTTGTTGCATTAGTTCCAGCAAGCCAGCATTCAGCATATAATGTGTTTCCGATGTTAATGGGACATTGAAACTGATAAAATTGGCATACCTGCAAACCTGTTCTAAAGAGGCCTCTCTGATGTACCCGTCGGCAAACCCACTTTTGTATTTATCATAGGCAAGAACGGTTACATTGAAAGGCTGTAATAGTTTTGCCAGAGAACTTCCTGTGTGTCCATATCCGATGATGCCCACCGTCTTTCCGCTCAATTCGGTTCCTCTGTTTGGATCTCGAAGCCAAATGCCATGTTGAACTTCGGGAATGGCAATATTCATTTTGTTGATCAATAGTAGTAGCATGCCCAAAGAGTGTTCTGCTACTGCATTGCAGTTTCCTTCTGGGCTGCTGGCGCATAAAATATTTTTGGATTCGGCATAGTTTACATCCACTAGTTCCATGCCACTTCCCAGTCTTCCAATCCATTCAAGGTTGGGCATAGCGTCTATCAGTGCCTTGTCAACCTTAATTCTGGTTGTTAAAACTAACCCGCAAACAGAGTTCCCTCTGGCCTTCAATTGATCATAGCTGATTTCTGGTTCATAAAAAACGTTGAAACCTTTTTCAATCAAAGTATCCTGCATTAATGGATGCGCTTTGCCGGTAATGATTACTTCCTTCATAAATAGTTTAAGTGATTATTTCATTTTAAATGTGAGATCTGAAAAATCTTGTACAGACAACTGTTCTGCTCGTTTAGAAAAAATGCTTTCCTGAAGGATGGTATCTTCAAATAAGGAACGAGTGGCATTCCGTAAGGTTTTTCGCCTTTGGTTGAAAGCTGCTTTTACTAATACAAAAAAGTGTTTTTCGCTTTTCATTGGAAAGATGGTTTCTTTTCGATAAAGTTTTATCACGCCACTCTTTACTTTTGGTGGAGGAGTGAAACACTGTTCATGTACGTCAAACAAATACTTTACTTCATAAAAGGCTTGAACCAATACGCTCAAAACTCCATAAACTTTATTGCCTGATGGGGCGGCTATTCTTTGTGCTACCTCCTTTTGAAACATACCAACCACCATAGGAACCTGGTGCTTCCATTCTAGAATTTTGAACAAAATTTGTGTAGAAATATTATATGGAAAATTTCCGACAATGGTGAAACTGTGATCAAACGGTGGTTCTGCATCCAAAAAGCTTTGACTAATAATTTTGTTCTCTAAAGTAGGGTAGTTGCTTTTGAGGTAGTTGATTTTTTCCTCGTCTATCTCAATAGCTTTAAACTGAATTTCCGGGATCTTTATCAGGTATTTGGTAAGGGCCCCACCTCCTGGCCCCACCTCGATGAGTTGGTCGAACGGTTCCTGAACCAAGGCTGCAACAATCTTTTGGCAAATATTTTCATCTTTTAAAAAATGTTGGCCTAAAGACTTTTTTAATGTGTACATCAGGCAAAGTTAATGTTGTGGAATTAATCTATAAGCCTGAGTTTTAAATGGTCAATAGGGCTTTTATTTTGTGTGCTCATTTCTAGTTAACTGATTGATTGAATATTCTGAATTTCAGATAATCGTTTAATAAGTCATATCGAATCAGGGTTTCTGTGCAGAGCTCTTTCTTTGTTCTTCCGAATGCTCCGGAAAAAACCTTTACTTTTACACACTACTTTATTTTAAAATAAATATGAACAAACCAATAATCGGAATTACCTGCGGAGACTTGAATGGAATTGGTATCGAATTAATTATAAAATCATTATCTGATTCGCGAATAACAGAGATTTGCACCCCTGTAATTTTTGCCAATAATAAAGTAATTAATTTTTATAGGAAATCATTAACTGATCTGAATTTCAATTTCGGATATATTAAGGAGTTTTCCCGGATCAATCCAAAGCAAGTAAACGTTTTCAATTGCTGGGAGGAGGATGTGCCTATTACCCCTGGAGAGCTGAATGAAGTGGGTGGAAAGTATGCGTTAATATCCCTGCAATCTGCTGTGAATGCCCTTAAAGAAGGGGAAGTTCATGGTATGGTAACTGCACCAATTCATAAGAATAATATACAATCATCGGATTTTACCTATTCCGGTCACACTCCCTATTTGCGCGATGCCTTTGAGGCAACTGATGTAGTCATGATGATGTGTGCAGAGAATATGAGAGTAGCTCTAGTTACGGAACATCTGGCAGTGAAGGATATTGCCAATGCAATAACCAGTGAGGCCATTGTCAGCAAACTGAAAATAATCAATTCTTCACTTCAAACTGATTTTGGAATCAGCAAGCCACGAATTGCAGTGCTAGCATTAAACCCTCATGCTAGTGATGGTGGATTGATTGGAAATGAGGAAGAAACCATCATTAAGCCCGCCCTGGCCACAGCTAAAAATCACCATATACTGGCATTTGGTCCCTATAGTTCGGATGCATTTTTTGCCAGAGGACAATATGAAAAGTTTGATGCTGTGTTGGCCATGTATCACGATCAGGGATTAATTCCTTTCAAATCTTTAAGTATTGGAGAAGGAATCAATTATACTGCGGGTATGAGGGTTGTTCGAACTTCTCCAGATCATGGTGTTGCTTTTGATATAGCCGGAAAAGGGGTGGCAGACCATTTGTCTTTTTCGGCATCGATTTATCATTGTATAGATATTATCAACCAAAGAATAGAATATACTAGTCAAAGAGCCAATCCGATTAAGAAAATGATGCCGGAAGTGACTGCTAAAATTGCTGATGAAAAACTGGAAGAGGAGTAATTTTTTATTATAGAATTGGTTTTCTATATAGAAAATGGAACCACTTCTTAAAGATATTATTCTGTTCGTAGTGGTTGGTGTTTGTATGTGTATTAAGCTTAATTGTTGATTCATTTAACAGGTAGTTACACATTTCTTTAGGAGAGAAGCTATATTGTAGGTTAATCTTGTTCAACGTAGTCAAAACAATGGGTGCGATTGCCGCCATCAGGTAATTAATGGTATTGTTTTTTGATTTGGTTTGTTGGGCAATTTCTTCCACCACGATTAACAATGACATGCCAAAAAGCTCAGAAATAACTCCACTGCCTTTTAACAAAATTGTATTATAATCCAAGTTTTTGGTGATAGAAAAATTGATAGTGGCACAATCATGAGCAATCTTGAAAATTTCTACTGCTTTATTGTTTTTATAACACTGAAAATGTAAAGTATTAATAATCTTTTCAATAATCAGATTGATAGTATTATTTGAATAGGTAATAGTTTCAGGAAATAGGCTTTGCGATAGGATGGAATTAAATTTGCCCTGACTGCTTAATTCATATGTAACATATTCTCTAAAACTCATCATAATAAATTTTGAGTTTAATAGGTGATATTACCCAGAGCTGATTTTTTTAAAAAAAAGAAAGAGGGGCGAACGTATAACCTAGAAAGGCGCCGAAGCCCACTCTTAAGCCCTCTAAACCGCTGTAAAAATAGTGCTCTTGATTATATCGGTTAAATCATATTCTATGAATGCCCTTACTTATTCGCCGGATTGGGTATAATGATCGCCGAATATTTTTAAGCAATTTTTTTGTAGAAGATTTGATGTGATTTTTTGGGTAAGAAATCCAAATAAAGAATTTGTGTTACCATATAATGAGCTTAATACGATAGCTATTTCTGTCAAAATCACGGCTGGCCATTGATTAAGCGGTACCATAGAAGTAGTTGGGCTGCCTAAGAATTATAACCTGCTCTTGTGGGCTTTGTGCTTGGTGATATTTTGAAAACCATGCCTATGCCTATAATACCTAAAAAGTAATTGGTTTGCTTGAGCCTGCTTGGAAACAGTCAGATTAATCAGCCAGAATATTGCACTCACAAGAACTATATACGTCTTTGCTTTTGATGTATAGATCTGGGAGTCAAGGTGATTCATCCCTTTCGGATGGAGGGTTTATCAATAAAAAACAATCAAAAGCAAAAAGTCGGTATTTTAAAAAATGTGGCTAATTGCACTACTGTCAACTCAGCTGTTGGATCAAAATCTTTCCGATTTATATATTTCAGCAAACTGTATTTTAATAGCTTTGCCTGTGTACGATTTTCCAAATCAGTCATTATATCAATACTGCAAAAAATCAATTGACCTTTGCCAACTTTGCTTCAAACAAACTGGATAAATGATTATTAGTAACAAAGTATTGTGCTGTTGCAGCAGTAGTAGAAATGCAAAAAAATAACGGTAGGTTCATGCATTTATCTTAACATCTTTTAGGGGCAAACGTGGACACTTTAGTCCACGTTTAAAATTCAGGATTACAAGTTTACTATTTCAAAGTTTGGCTATAAAAACAGGTCAGAAAAAGGATATTTCATTTATTATGGATTAGTAAAATGATATAAAATCTTTCACCATTACTTTTGTTCCTATTAATCTGCTTGTTCAATAACAGCGGATGCTGCTATTGTCATTTATTCAACCATCCATTCAAGCATTAAAGTATGGGTGATACAGCCTAAATGTGCGGAGTCTAATTGCAACGACATTTTAAAATGACTATCTGCATTATAATAATCTCCCAATCCCAAATAACCCAATCCAAGTAAATAATGACAATGGATATTATTACGCATATTTAGGTCATCATCAAAAATGGATAAATCTGGTAATGAAACAGCGAAGTAATCAATCTTTACTTCTTTACCCATGTTCTCTTTTCCATAGCGGATGAGGTTGTTAAATCGTGTAGTGGCTTCGGCTTTCCTATCTAGTTTTAACAATGCCAACCCTTGGTAAAATATTTTATCAGGTTGCTGGTCGTTGTAAAAAATAGCGGCAGCAGGTTCTACTAAGCCAACAGAAGCTTTGAGCCAATGCTCTTTTGCCAATGCAGATTCATTTAACCGGCTATATACACAACCCAGCCAGTAATCTATATCATTTTCCTGGGCACCATACAATTTTCCTTCGCCTAAATTTTCGGGATAATTGGTGGCTGTTTTAAGCAATGACAAGGCTTCTGAAAAATTATTATTATTAAAAGCCTGCTTCGCTAGTTCTACATGCACATGAATGTGCTGGCTAGAAGTTTTTCCTTCACCGCCTTCCCAGGGATGAAAATTTCTTGCTTTTAATAACGCATTTACTTCTTCAAATTTCCCAGTTAAAGAATGGAGCAAAATATATTCAATGTACAAATCGTCTCTTTCTTCAATTAAGTTGCTATAGTTTTTAAGTAAGCTCAGCCTTTCTTGTGGCGATTTATTAAATCGTTTGTACAATTGGTCCAGTTCAAACAAGACTCTCGAATCAGAAACATCACAAGCAAAAGCCTTTTCGAAATACTGTAATGCCTTTTCTTTTTGATTAAACTTATTATAGTACGCAATTCCCAAATTTCGTTGTGGTGTTGCAAATGTATCGCAGATGGCTATTGATTTTTCCCAGCATTCTTTAGCATCGCTATAGCGGCGCTTTCCATAGAAGTAATTACCTAAATAGTAAAAGGCTTTATGATCTTCTGAATTTACTTCAGCAGCTTTTGTAAGCACTTCAATGTCTTCCAGTCTGTTTGGAAATACTTTATCTGGCGTACAGGAAAATCCTTTTGCATACCAAGTTTCTGCATCATTTCTATTGCCGCATAAGGCTGCATAAAAACCAAGGTAGTAAAATACTAAAGGAGATGTTTGTTCATTTGCTATTTGCGCTAAAAAATCATAAGCCGTGCGGTAGTCGCCTGCATTTGCATAGTCAATAGCAATTTCTATGAAGCTGTTGCTACTATTACGCATTACTTTTTTTAATGCCTCTAATACATTGATAGCCTCATCTATTTTGCCTGTTTTTGTTAGTATGCTATACAATTCATATTGACTGCCAAAATCAAACTGGTCTTGCTGCAATGATTGCCTACTCCATACTACAGCTGCATCGTAGTTGTTTAGTTTACGTAAAACCAATGCTTTTAGATGTTTTGCTTTGAGGCTTTCAGCATTTTTTACCAAAGATTTGTTCACCAATTCCAATGCTTCTAACCAGTTTTTATTTATAGCGGATATATAGGCCAATTGTAAAAAGGCATTATCCTGCATGGCAGCATTCCATGTGCTTTTATAAAAGAAATTCTCCGCTTCTCTATATCGCTTCTGAAACTGTAAACACAGCCCCAGGTTATAAAGCGGTTCACTGTCGTAAGAGTTTGGATTATGTTTATGTAGTTTTTCAATAGCTTTAGTAAAATAAGTCTCACTTTTTTTATACTCCCCTCTTCGCAAAAACAGCAAGCCTAATGCATTGTTATTTCGAATGTCAGAGGGTTCTCTTTTTAGGGCTTCATTATAATAGTCTTCGGCATTGTATGTTGCATGGCGATACTGCTCTAAATGTAAGCCTGCCAAATACAATTCCTCCACTGTGCTAATTTCTGGAGGAGCGGCAATTGGTGATGCCGGGTCGGGTATGGCTTCTTCTTTTTTTACCACCGGCCTGTAATCAATTAGTATATTTCCTGCATCATCCTCTATTTTTAAATAATAATGTTGGGGTGCAGTGTCTGGCGATGACAGATTCACTGTTTTATCGAATGAGACCGTTGGTGATAATTTCACCATTTCATTTAGTATGTTTTTATTGCCACAATCCAATATTATATTCACCAAGCGTTCTTGAGTAGTATATACTTTTACATTGGCCGTATAGCTTTCTATTTCAAGATTGCACAAGGCATCTACCGAAGCATTTTTAATATACCCTGCATTTTTATAGGGCATAAAGTATTGCTTAAAGTCTCTGGCTTCATTGGGCATTATCCAACCGAAGTCGGGTTGATTATCAGTAAACACACCACACATCAATTCAAAGTAAGGGCCATCGCTATCGGTCAGTTGCCTATCCCAAGCCTTTCCAAATTCGCCACAGCCCCATGTCCATTGTTTTTTTCCAGGGCTCACATGGTGGTTGGCAATATGCAGCATACCTGCCTTTTTTTGATGATGATACCCTCCTACAAAATTATACTCACTGTTTACTGCCATGTATGAAGTAGGAACTGGGATATTCGTGTATCTTGAAATATCAGTACCCGGAGAATAATCCACTTTATAATAAGTGCCGGTAGCAATAGGAAAGGAACTCACATCCCTTTTGCCATGGTCAAACACAGCATTTACATCTGGTGGGAAAACACTTTGATAATGCTCATCTACTGCTACTGCAGGATTTGCCCACCATAAAAAAGTTTGAGGGAAAGGAGTCCGGTTATATAATTTTGCATGTAGTTCTATGTAGGCTCTATCAGGATATAATGTAAATCCTAAAGCACATTTGGTGCGAAACATTATTTCGTATTCATTCACCCAAATCGTTTTACTGCCATCTGCATTTTCTTCAATGGTATAATCAGTAGCATCAAACGTTGATGGACGATGGTGTTGCGGCCAGTTAAATTCTATTCCCCCACTAATCCACGGACCGGCCAAACCAACTAGTGCTGGTTTAATGACACTATTGTAATAGATAAAATGGTAGTCATTAGTTTTATCATAAGCCATTTGAATACGGCCTCCCAACTCTGGCAGAATCATTACTTTTAGGTACTCATTCTCCAAATATAGAGCGATATATTCCTTGTCGGTTTTTTCATCAAACACTTTATCTATTACTGCATGTGGGTACACTACACCACTGCTTCCTTGATAAACCCTTTTTTCTAAAAACATTGGATTTCTATCAGGCTCACCTATTTTGTAAGTAGGAATATTTATTCTTTCTTCCCAGGCGTTTACTTGCATACTTATATTTTTTGTTCTTACTACAAAGCCGCTTAACAGAATGCGGTTGTAAAATTTATTGTCTTAAAAGAAATATTTAATTACTGGCATTTAATGAGCCTTTAATCCCTGACAAGGTTTTGGCAACATAATTAACGCTGCCAATTTTATTTAGTAGGGCTACAGCTTGGCTATCTTTTCCTTCTTTTAATAACCATCTGGGGCTTTCAGGTAACCAGATGACCCCTAACAGAAATAAACCAGAAGAGATTGCGCCAAAACCTTCCCAATATTCATTAAAGGCAAATTGTTCTTTTAAAAAAGGAATTGCGCTTGCTATTACCGCAAAGTCAAATCCAAAAAGATATCCACCCAAAACAAAAACGAATAAAGCACATAAAAGATAGGCAGAAGTGAAGCCGGATTGTTTGGATTCGGAAGAATCAACTTTTGCCGCAGAGAGAAGAGTAACCATAGGGTGAGTAGGATTGTAGTTATTTAGATTGATTGCTCAACAACATGATATTATTAATGTCAACTGTTTGTGTTGGATTAAAAGCCGGAGTATTCATATACTTTTTCAAACTGTACAAAAGCTGCTGTGCTTCAGGTCTTTTTTCCCTTTGCTGTAGCAAGTCAATAGCGGAAACCATCAGTTTTCCATTTCCAACCCTGCACTCAAAGACCAAGCCTAAGGAACGGTTTGTAACCCAATCATCTATAACACGAACGATGGGGTTTAGACCCTGCGAGACGGAATCAAGTATGATAGCATTTGAATGGCTCATGGCATCCCACCACTGCCAGTTGCTATGATAGGCAGTTGGAAACGCTTGAAAGGCCGGATGTGCTGGATTGCATAAAATTCCGAGAGTATGTGGTGGCTGACCACCAGTCCATGCGGTATTCCAGAAGATACTTGAAAATCCTATCGCAATGGATCCGCCTTTCTCCGGTCTTACCGATCCTTTCTTCAGCGTCAGCAATACTTTGCCGCCATTATGTAAGGTTGCCTTAGCCTTTTCATCCAACTGCTGAGTTACCAGAATAGATTCACCGGACTCAGAAGGGGAGGAAGGATACACGAAGAAATCCCATGAGTTTTGGTGCTCTCCAACGGAAATAGTTAATACCAGTTGTTGCGGCAGGAGTACACCAGACAATGCCTGTTTTATCTCACCCAACTGAGTGCCATTGCCTATCGGAATGTTTGTTTTCGGTAGCCGTCCTTTGAAAAGTATTTTTCCTGTTTCATTTTTGATTTCCCAGTAAGGGATATTGTTTTTTAGTGCCGTTGTGCCAAAATGTGCTATTTCCACGGGAACCAGTAATGTCTCGTTGTTTCTGTAGGTCATTTTAGGAAATCTTGCCAATGGAACTGTTGCATTGCAAAAACGACTGTACTCTTTTCCTGTGATATATCCCTTATCTTCCCAAAAGGGATTTAGTACGCCTACAAGTGCAGTTCCCTGTCCGGGAAAGTCATGCAAGTCGAGCAGTTGAAATCCACCGAAGCCCGGTGTGCGTAACGCCGCCTCTATGTCTGCTTTGTAGCAAAGAGCTTGAAGTTTACCTGATGCCAACAAAAAACTATCGGCTAAATGCGCCATTTTATGGTCTTTCAACGATTGTTGAAATATCTCAAAGTTTTTGGCTTTGAGTATGCCTTTATATCTACTGATCTCTTTAAAGTCGGGATACACACACCACTGCCCAATTTCGTGGCTTACCGTTGGGTGATCCCATTTTGTTGTAATGGTTCTCCAGTCATAATTGCTTTTAGGTGCTTCGCCATTGATAACGCTTTGCAGACCTTGCCCCCATCCTTGAATTCTCGGATCGGATGTACTGTTATAGTCGTTTTCGGGAACCACGGGCCAACCGGCTGCGGTAGTATATAGCCGTCGGTTGTCTTTCTTTTTCCAGTAATTCACATAATCTGTGAGGTATTGTATATGATGTTTGCCCGCCGGTTCGTTGCCGTAAGTCAACATACAAAAGGAAGGGTGGTTGCCATAGTCCTTCACTATTCGATCTGTTTCATCATAAATATATTTGTCGAGCGGTTTGCCGTCACCAATCGTAGTACCCTGATTTGCCCAGGAGCCGGCTTCTATTTGAAGATAAAATCCCAAACGGTCTGCCGCATCAAAAGCCGCTTCTGGCGGGCACCAAGAATGAAAGCGAATGTGATTCAATCCGTACGATCCTGCTATCTTAAAAATACGCAACCACGACTCCACATCTGTCGGTGGATATCCTGTTTCGGGAAAGATGGCACATTCCAGCGTGCCACGCAGAAAAGTGAGTCGCCCATTGATGCTGAACTGTGTGCCTTTGGCGACAAATTCACGCATGCCAAAACTGACAGTTTTTGTATCAGTACCTATATTGTTTTTTAACTGCACAGAGAGCGTATATAGATTGGGGTTAAATTCGTCCCATAGTAAAGGTTGGTTCCCCATTGGGTAAACCACTTCCACTGTATTCATTTCTTTTTGCAACAGTATGGTTGTTTTCAGAGGCTTTAACCTTTCTGCATTTGCAGTTTTTGCAATGGCCTGCACACTCAATTCAGCCTTGCCGGATTGGTTGACCTTGTTGCTGACTGTTATTTTTGCTGTGATCTGTTTTTTATGAATATCGGGGTACAACTGTACATTATCAATAAAAACGGCAGGGCGGGAGGCTAGGAACAGTTTGCCTACTATACCATTCCAGTTGCTTTGTGTATGGTCGGAAATGCTATGTGAATTTTTCCCTACATCAATTGCTTTAGTGCGATTGTCAACTCTTATGGTGATACGATGTGTACCCGGTGTGATAGCTTTTGACAGATCAAAGATATGTGGCGTACCTAGACTATTGCCTATACCTACCTGCTGATCGTCAATCCACACTGTTGTTTCCCAATGGCAACGTTCCAGAACTAGTTCGATGTGGCGGTCTTTCCATCCTTCAGGTACTTTCACTGTCTTTTGATACCAAGCGGCACCTTTGTAATATTTAACTGGCTGTAGCCAAAATGGTATTTTGATATTGCCCGGCTCACGGTAAGCGGCCATCTCCGGATTAATGAACCACAATGAATCAACGATGGTTCCTGTCCAAGGTGTATTCAACGATATATCATCTCCCTTGCCGTTGGTAGTCATTGAGCCTGGAAGGCTAATCCTATCTGCCAGCTTCTGACGGTACCATTGCTCCTTTATTCCTTTGTCCAATGAATCAATTCTGAAAGACCAAATACCTGCCAGGTCAACACGGTATGTTTGTGCGGATGCAGATACATAGCCCAGTGCCATTTGCAGTAAAAGTGTCAGTGCGTAGAAGTAATTTTTTTTCACGTTGCTTTAATTTTTTTATAGTTAGATGGGGTTACCAATTTGGGTTTGTATCATTTTTGAGTTACTGTTTATTTTGCTTTGCGAGATAGGGAACAGCTCATGCTTTTGTATCATAAAAAAACCTTTTATTTCTAAAACATGTAGTTGTTTCACACGGCTGTTCCGGAGAATGCTATTGATTGTGCTGCTTATGCAAAATGAGAAAACTAGCTACCTAATATTAATGACCTCTAAATACATTCTCTAAATCTTCCAAACTCTTCCCTTTTGTTTCTTTTACCCGGCTATTTATAAACCAAAACCCTAGCACACAAATACCAGCATAAATATAGAAGGGTGTATATGCGCCTAACTTACTAGCCAAAATAGGGAATGTAAAAACTAATAATGCATATGATAACCATAAAGAAATTACAGCTATAGAAGTGGCTGCACCACGAATATGAGTCGGGAATATTTCGGAAATCAATACCCAGGTTACGGGACCCAGAGTCATGGCAAACATACCAATAGCAGCCAGTAGGGGCCAGGCTGCCAATGGAGATTTATTCTGAAGTAACAGACCACTAATTATATACAAAACTGCAAGGCTAAGCGAACCAATGATCATTAATGGTTTTCTACCCAGTTTATCTACCTGCCACATGGCCAGCAGCGTAAATATTAAATTAATGATGCCTATAAAAACAGTTTGCTTTAGCTGGTCGTCTTTTGAGAACCCTACACTTTCAAAAATGGTTGTAGTAAAATTAAACACCACATTAATGCCACAAAACTGTTGAAATACAGCAAGCCCTATACCTATAGCAACGGCAGGGAAAACAGCTTTTTTAAACACTCCGCTATAGTTGAATTTTACATTGCTGGCATTTAATGAGCCTTTAATACCTGATAAGGTTTCGGCTACATAATTAACGCTGCCAATTTTATTCAGTACTGCTACAGCTTGGCTATCTTTTCCTTCTTTTAATAGCCATCTGGGGCTTTCGGGTAACCAGATGACCCCTAACAAAAATAAACCAGAAGGGATTGCGCCAAAACCTACCATCAAACGCCAAGCATCTGGTCCACTATTACGTAGGGTGTAGTTTACTAAATTGGTGATTAGTATTCCGATTACAATTGTAAGCTGATTGATAGCCACCATTCTGCCTCTTGTATTGGCTGGCGCCACTTCAGCAATGTATAATGGAGAGAGCATAGAGGCCATACCCACTCCTATGCCGGCCACAAAACGAGCAAGGATGAATATATCTCTGGTACTTGAAAATGCCATTGCTAAAGATGAAATAAAGAATAAGAAGGCCGCCAGCATTAGTCCAGGTTTTCGGCCATACTTATCCGAAAGAGCACCTGCAATGAAACACCCCACTACACACCCCAAAGCAAGGGAGGCAGTGGCAAAACCTTCCCAATATTCGTTAAAGGCAAATTGTTCTTTTAAAAAAGGAAGTGCGCCTGCTATTACCGCAAAGTCAAATCCAAAAAGATATCCGCCCAAAGCAGAAATAAAAGAAATGGCTATTATATAACCTTGATTGATCTTGTGCTGATTTCGTTCCATATATAGTAAAGCAATTGTTGACAACTCAAAACTATGGCAACGAACTTTTCAATTCAATAGCAAAAACTAACAAAGTGATGGATAAAATTACGAAATTGCAAAATGAATTGCAAAATCAGTATCAGCTTTCTATGCCATCAAAAAAGAAAAATATATTATTAGAGCCTGATATTCCCAAAAAGAAAGAAGGCTTTGAAGGACAACGTACAATTATTCTTCCGGCAACAAGATTGAAGTTTTGTACACAACATATTTTTTGCCGCAACCTTTTTATAACGGACATTGGATACTATCCAAATGCGGCCTTCCATAATCGGGAAAGAAAAAATGATTGTGCACAATACATACTTATTCATAGCGTAAAAGGTAAAGGATGGTACAGTTTAGGTACCAAACGTTTTACTATTAAGCCCAACGATTATTTTATTATTCCTGCCAATACCGCACATAGTTATGGTGCAGACATTAGCGACCCATGGAGCATTTACTGGGTGCATTTTACAGGGACGTTTGCCAAATTTTATTTTAATCTATTAACTAAAACAAAAAAGAATGGCCCTATAAGTGCCATTGTAAATACATCACGGCAATTGCTCTTTTATGATATCATTCAGCACCTGGAGCTAATGAATGACCTAGATAATATTATTTACAGTAACAGTTGCCTATATGCGTTCTTGTCATCCTTTCAACCCTCTGAAATGAAAATTTCTGTGAATGAAAATGACATCATACAACAATGCATTACTTACATGAAGGAAAACTTAGACAAGAATCTGCGGTTAGATGATTTAAGCAACAAACTAGCTATATCATCCTCTCATTTATCCGCAATTTTCAAAAAAAGGATGAAATACTCTCCCATACATTTATTTACTTCTTTTAAAGTGCAAAAAGCCTGTCAGATGCTTATGGACAGTTCTCATAATGTAAAAACAATTGCCTACAGTCTTGGCTACGAAGACCAGTATCATTTTTCAAGAGTTTTTAAAAATATAATGGGCGTATCCCCTAAAAATTTTAAGAACAAGTAGAAAATGTATCAATATCGAAAATGGTCGATATTCTATTAGTCCTATTTATGAACATGTATTTAAGGTAGCCTGGGTGCAAACCTCCGCAATCTCAAATAGGACATCCAGCCGCAAGCTATGAAATGTAAAAATTATTTGTGTCTTATGAGAACCGTTTGATGCACTTATTAATGGAACGTACAAAATCTTAAAAGATGTATAAAGATCTCTATTCTTAACCTGGTCAAAATCTCTGCCACTGAACGATTTCCTTAAAATATTGCATTGAGTTGTTAGGAATACGCGGGGTTTCAAAATCTGGAAAATACTTTTTGTATAGATAGACTTTGGGTTGCTTTTTCCTCAATTCCTAACAACTGGCAGCACAGACCAATAGAAAACTACTACTCTTCTTCTCTCATCATTTTCTTTATAATCTGTGATTTTTGAAAAAGGGATGATTTCGCCTCTTCCATAAGCAGCATAGCTTATCATGCTAATATCTTTTGGTGCAAAATCGTTTGCACGACTCTGAACCACCATTTTCATATTTCTTAGTAATTCCCCAGCTCTGAGGTTAGATAGAGTTAGGTTTAATTGTTCTTTTTCTGGCAGGTTATTTTTTGGATAAAAATTGCTCAGGTCTTTATATAATTTTCCTTCTTTATTAATGGCCTGGCCATCAGCATATCCAACAAACACAAGGTAAAGTCTATGTGTTACATCGGTGTATCTATTTGATAACTGAATTACTGAATCTAAAACAGGATTAAATGATTTGGCTATAATAGGAAGTCCTGAACTGGGAATGCGATAAACCCCGGCTTCAAAAAAAGTTCCTAAATCAAATTGTACAAAGGCTTTTAATTTAACGGCTTCAATTAATAAACCATAGACCCTCTCTCTTGCCTTTGAGGAAGTCTGGAAGGAATCCAGTCGGTCGATATAGGGTTTCATGATCGTGAAATAGTTGCGGTCATTAAAATTTCGTTTTGAACCAGAGGCTAGTTCTACCGAGTGTACCGTTTCTCCAATCTTATTTAAGTTGTCCTGAAGTTTTTTAATAACTTCCATGATACTAATACTTAGCAATGAGTCTTTCTCTGAATACTGTTGATTCATTAGGGTTGTCTTTTGCAAACTGTCTAATGTAGCATTGTTTTCAGTGATAATTTCTTTTACTTCTATGGCTTTTTGGGTTGCTGACGATAGTCTTTTTTGTGTGCCGCAGGAGGAGACTACACCAGCTACCACAAATAGCAACAATAGGTTCTTTTTCATTACGGTTGTGGGATAGGCTTTATAGTAAAGCCATTAGCTTCCTTGGGTGCTATTTTTTTGATTTTGTATTCGAGGATTCTCGAATATTTCTGTGAGCGTTGAGGTTTAGTCTGGATAGGAGAACTGGAGTTGGAAATTGGGTTATTATTTTTGTTTAGATTAATATTTATCAGATTGACTGTATTTCCTAATTCAAGATCGCCGGAAGTGAGTAGTAGCTGATCTACTGAAATATTTTCAGCTTCAATTTCCTGATTATCACTATTTCTCTTTTCAGAGCCATAGTTATGCCAATAGTACAGCATGGCACCACAAAGTGCCAATGCGCCAATCCAAAGAGATAATTGAGAGAGGAGAGCTTTTTTCGTATATATTGCTACAGTACTCAATACTTTTTCTTTAATATTACATCCAATATTGAATCAATTTTTTCTACAAAATTGGCATATTTATCAAATGGGTCTGTTTCATTTGCAAAGAAATGACTTTCTTCATCAATTGTCTTGTAAATATTATTATCGGTGCCCAAGGGAGAAAAAGTACTTTTCAAACGATGCATTAATTGATTTAGCTTAAGCCTATCATTTTGTTGGGCATAATGTAGTATCTCCGCCTTGTCCTTTTGCCACTGCAAATCCATTTCCATCAATATCTCTCTGAGTGCTGCATCATTATTGCCCACTAACGACTTGAGGTAACTGAGCGCAGCATCCTCTTGCATTTTATTATTTCTTTCTTCTATACCAAGATATTTGGAAGTGATATCTATTAAAAGCTTTTCATCTAAAGGCTTGGAGAGATAATCAGTGAAACCCGCTTCCCGGCATTTATTTATTTCGGTTTCGGTTACATACGCCGTCATGGCTATAATGGGGGTGGTATTGTTAAGGCGTTTTCGAATGATATTAATAGCAGTGTATCCGTCCATTTCAGGCATTTGAATATCCATAAAGATGAGTTCAAATTTTTCAGAACGTAACAACTCTACCGCTTCTTTGCCATTGTCCACCATTTGCACATTCAGTTTGTGCTTTTTGAATAAATGTTTAAGAAGTGTTTGATTGGTTTTATTATCCTCCGCCACCAGAATATTATGCTTTAAGAAACTAATTTCCTGAACAGGATCCGTATTTGAGTCTATGGAAACCACATCAGACTTTTCCAAAACACAGGTGAAAGTGAACGCAGAGCCTTCTTCCACCTGGCTAAATACCGAAATGGCGCCACCCATTTTCCCAACCAGATTCTTCACAATGGTAAGGCCCAAACCGGTGCCTCCAAACTGCCTTTGTTTACCCTGTTCTAATTGTTCGAAACGTTCAAAAATGGTTTCTACTTTGCTATTGGGTATTCCTGATCCAGAATCCTTTACAGAGAATACAAGTTTGTATTTTTTTGTAGTTTCATCTGCCCATATTACACTCGATTCAACTTTTATTCCTCCCGTAGAGGTAAATTTTATTGCGTTGCTAATAAGATTTACAAATATTTGTTGTAGGCGTTCAGGGTCTCCAATCACAAATTGAGGAACTGCATTGTCTATGGAGTAATGATAGTAGAGGCTTTTTTCTTTTATGGATCCAGAAAATAGTTTTTCCAATTGTTCAAAGAATTTATATAGATCAAATGGCTGATGTGCCAGGGTGAGTTTGCCTGCCTCTATTTTTGAAAGATCTAACACATCGTTTACAATACTCAGCAGGTTTTTTCCACCAGTCCTAACCATGTCCACATATTCTTTTTGCCGAAGATCTAAATTGGTATCTTTTAAAAGATTACCAAACCCTATGAGGGCATTGAGTGGGGTTCTTAATTCGTGGCTCATATTGGCCAAAAATTCGTCTTTTGCATACTTACTTTTGAGTGCAGCTGCTTCGGCCAGTCTCAATTCTTGTATTAGCTTATACTGCTGAGTTTGTCTTCGAATGATTATGGAGGCAAAAAATAAAATAATGAAAATGGTAAAAATGGCAAGTATCCGATTATAGGTGGATAATTTTTTGGCCTGTTCCGTATTTTTATTCAGGGTCTCCTGTAGGTTGTCTTTTAGCATCAGTTGAAGAGAGAGACAACTCGCATAGACTTTGTCGGCAACCTTGCTTTCAATCATCAGGTTTATTGTTTTGGCTCTTGCGGCAGTATTAGCTGTTAAGGCAGTTTCAATAATGGATTCAGACATGGTTATCTGGCTGTCAATGAGATTATTAATATTTGTGGACAGATTTTTACTCTCTATGGAAGTAGCGGTTGTAAGCACATTGGCATTGTATCCCAACATTGTCAATGAATCTCTTAACGTTTTTACACGTTTTTCAGTGAGTGTATCATGCAGTATTTTGAATTTGGATTGAAGATCAAAGGACAGGTTCACCAAATCCTGAATGCCTCCGTTTATTCGAAAGGTAGTTACGGCTTTTTCATTACCCTGTCTTAAAGCCTGGGTGGCCTGGTTTGTAAAAAACTGTGTAATTACAATCAATGTCATTAGTGTCAATGACAATACTACCATTGAGAAAAAAGGGGAGCTTTTTTGATCCATTTTGGTGTTTATTTTGAATTGCCGAGAACTACTTGAAGTTTTCGGATATAATTGTCGCTCTATAACGAATGTGATACCATGAGCAAATGTAGAACTAAAGAAGATGCAATTTTTGCAATAATATATCTCTATACGATTCTGAAATGGGGATTGCCTGGTTATGAATATAAACAATCCGATCTTCAATATAATCTATCTTATCCATCGCAATAATATAACTCCGATGTACTCTCAGGAATTTTTGACTATTAAACCGATCTTCGATGGCTCTAAGACTGCTATGGATAATATAGTTTTTGTTGATATCAGTTATTTGTATATAGTCACCTTTGGCTTCAACCCACAAAATATCATTTAGATCTATCTTTCTAATTGTCTTGTTATCCTTTACAAACAGGAAGTTTTGTGAAGATTCTTGGCTGATTTGTACATTTTTGTTTTTCAATAGTTCCTTAGCTCTTTCCACAGAAAGCATGATTCTGGCTAAGGAAAAGGGCTTAACAATGTAATCCACCACATTTAGCTCAAAGGCTTCTACTGCATAACCCTGTTTGGCGGTGGTTAATATGGTGAGTGGACGCTTGTCCAGCATTCTGAGCAGCTCAAGTCCGCTCATACCGGGCATTTCTATATCCAAAAAAAGGAGATCTATTTCGTTATTGTCGAGATAGCTTTTGGCGTGTAGGGCATCATCCATTTCGGCGGCTATTGTAATGCCTTCTATGTTGCTCAGTATCTTCGTTAGCAATACTCTTGCTACTTTATTGTCATCTATTATAAGGCATTTTAGCTGGTGTGGCATATAAGTTTTTTGCTAAAATACGGCTTTCAGTTTGAAATTATTTATTGATCAAGAATGGAAACATGATGGGTGTAATCCTCAGTCATTCTTTCTTTTAGGGGTTAAAAAAGTTTTTTTGAACGTTTGTTCAGCTTATCGGGAATGAATGGACCCAAAAAAGGCCTTGTTCGAAAACAAGGCCTTGTGACAAATAATGTAAAAACTTAAGCTTTTTTGTATTGAGGAATTAAAGAGTTGGCTAGTTCCACCATTTGATTAATACCATCTTCTGGAAGTGCTCCTGTTTTAAAAGCTGCCAGTACTTCGGGCAATTTATTTTCCATTTCTAAAATGAAGTGGTCTTCAAATTCTTTCACTCTGTTTACTGGTACTTCCTTAATTAGACCATTTGTACCCAGATATATAATTGCTACTTGTTTTTCTACAGGGAATGGAGAGAATTGTGGTTGCTTCAGGATTTCTACGTTTCTAGCTCCTTTGTCAATTACATTCTTAGTTGCAGCATCCAAGTCCCCACCAAATTTGGAGAAGGCTTCCAACTCACGATAAAGTGCCTGATCTAGTTTAAGTGTACAAGCTACTTTTTTCATGGATTTGATCTGTGCATTTCCACCCACACGGCTTACAGAAATACCCACGTTGATCGCAGGACGGATACCTGAAAGGAATAAAGAAGATTCAAGGAAAATCTGACCATCGGTAATCGAAATTACGTTCGTGGGGATATAAGCAGAAACGTCTCCTGCCTGTGTTTCGATAATGGGAAGTGCCGTCAATGAACCACCACCTTTTACCAAATGTTTGATTGATTCAGGAAGATCGTTCATGTTTTTTACGATCTCGTCATTAGAAATCACTTTTGCTGCTCTTTCCAATAAACGACTATGCAGATAGAATACATCTCCAGGATAAGCTTCGCGGCCCGGCGGACGACGAAGTAATAAAGATACCTCACGATAAGCTACTGCCTGTTTGGAAAGATCGTCATAAATAATCAATGCAGGACGACCGGTATCACGGAAAAACTCACCAATAGCCGCTCCTGCAAATGGTGCATAGAACTGAAGTGGAGCAGGATCTGAAGCAGATGCAGCAACAATGGTCGTGAATGCCATCGCTCCGTTATCTTCCAGCGTTTTCATCACACCCGCAATGGTTGATGCTTTCTGACCTATAGCAACATATATACAATATACAGGCTTTCCTGCTTCAAAAAATTCTTTTTGATTGATAATGGTATCAATGGCGATTGCAGTTTTCCCGGTTTGACGGTCACCGATGATCAGCTCTCTCTGGCCACGTCCAATAGGAATCATGGCATCAATCGCTTTAATACCTGTTTGTAATGGCTCTTTTACCCGCTCACGAAATATAACTCCAGGTGCTTTGCGCTCCAGCGGCATTTCGTACAGCTCGCCAGCAATTGGGCCTTTACCATCTATGGGTTGTCCCAATGTATTTACCACACGGCCGCTCATGCCTTCACCCACTTTTATGGAGGCAATCTGTTCGGTACGACGAACTTTAGAACCCTCTTTGATATCCTTTCCTCCACCCATCATTACCACACCTACGTTGTCTTCTTCCAGATTTAAGGCAATGGCACGAACACCATTTTCAAACTCTACTAATTCACCATATCGCACATTTCCTAATCCGTAAACACGGGCAATACCATCGCCCACCTGCAATACGGTACCTACTTCTTCTAAATCCGCCTGAGCGTTGAAATTGCTTAATTGCTCCCGCAATATGGCGCTAATTTCGTCGGGTTTAATGTCTGGCATATTATAACTATTTTTAAAATTGATTGATGGCTGTTTCCACAGCTTGTAATTTTAGGCTGCAAAAGTAGGGCATCAGCTAGTTTATAACAAAAATAATTGGAAACAGGCTGGTTCCTGCTTCCAAATCTTTTTTCCTTTTTACATTCTATATTTCAACAGGAAAATGAAACCAGATCTATTGAAATAAATGAGTAATTTTTTTCTGACAGTTTCAGGCTGAAATGGATGGAACAAAATCAGGAACTATTCAAATTAAACTACTTTTAATCAATTGTTTATACTATTTCACAACCAATACCCCATCCGCCAAAAATCGAACTTGCTTTTTGGGTTCTGTAATGGCATCTATTTCAGACTGTGGTTTTTTTGCATCCTCGGCATAATGTTTTAATTCATCCACAGAAGTCATTTTAGTAAAGGCTATACCATCCAACACCACAGTTTTACCCACAAGATCTGTAGGAACAAAAAATCCATAGTCCTTAAACTTTACAAACATATTTGTCTTATCTGCCAATTCAATGTTTATCCAGCAGCCTTTTTTGGGACAGGAAGACAAAACCTTACCTTGCAGTTTGCTGACCACCGTATCCTTTTGTTCCAGCGTTTTTGAAACATCAGACCAGTCCGAAATGCCTTTTTTATTAATTTTTTTACCATAGGTATCTCCGTAGTTGGCTGGGCCAGCCGGAGGTTGTGCCCATAAGAACGCACTGAAACAAAAGGTAGTCAGGATGAGTAATGAGAACTTTTTCATAATGCAAATTTTTTTATTGATGCAAATATAATATGGAGAAAAGGGTAATAGAAACACTTGCACTCAATTTTGACAGGTTGATAACTTTATTGATTTGTATTAATTTCCATTAATAGGAACATTGGACGAAATAGTGAAGGTTTTCTCTTAAAAAAATGGCATGGATAAATTTGATGAGGTGGCATCTGACGGAAATTGTTCTAAAAAACGCCACTTACTTTTTTTGCCTACTTTTGTTGCTTACAAAACAAGGAAATGATGAAAAATATTAGTTCAAGATTAGGAATCATTACTATCATGATATTGGCTGCTGCATTAAGCCGGGTTATTCCACATCCATACAATTTTACTCCATTGGTAGCTATTGCTTTGTTTAGTGGATCACAATTTCAAAATAAAAAATTGGGTTTCATTATTCCAATACTGGCCTATTTGATTTCGGATTTTGTTCATCAGATTACAGGTGTAATGGGTAGCTACAACTTTTCTCAACCTTTTGTAATTATTGGACAGGTGTTTGTGTATCTGGCAATGATCCTTGTGACCTTGCTGGGCACTACTTTGCATAGTTCCAGGGCTATAAGAGTATTGGGCTATTCCTTATCTGGATCTGCTATCTTTTGGATTATTTCCAATTTCGGTGTTTGGTTCGCAAACCATTTTGCCGCCGGTACCGCTTTCCACGAACCAGGTTTGACACTTGGGATTACCTATCTTAGGGCATTGCCTTTTTTCAATACTATGAGTACTGAACTTTTTGTAAATGCCTTTTTGGGGGATATTTTTTATTCGGCTCTATTATTTGGAGTATATGTGCATATTCAAAAACGGTTTCCTGTTTATGGACTTTCAAAGTCTCAGAGTTGATTTCAGGCGCGATATTTGATTTGATTGAACAGCGCAAAAGCGCTGTTTTTTATTATGGTGATTTGCAGCGTATTGTTATCTTTTAACTTTTTACCATATTTTATAAAAGTAACTTTGAAGCCTGCAATGTCTAATTGTTACCCCAGAAAAATTTTAAGATGCTTAGAAAGGATTTAGTATTATTTATTGTGTCATTGGTTTTTGCCAGTTTGCTATCTGCTCAACCTACTAATAGTCAGGATGTTCGAATTCCCATCAGCCGACAGGGTTTTCATGATAAGATATTGAAAGAAAAAGAATTGCTTTTGGCAAGTGATGGCCGAAAGGATAATGAATTTGAGTATCAAAACAATCCCGATATTGGCAGATTGGCCACCGAAGCAATCAATCATCAGGTGGAAGCCATCAGGTTTCGAATAGAAACAGATGCCAAGATTGATAACAGGCTAAAAACAGGTTATCTGGTTGGTCTAAATGATATTTTGAGGCAGATGCGTATTGGTTGGCGTAAAAAAGAAGTAAGTCCTTCGCATTTTGCCCAAATATTTTCTTTATACAGCAAACTGATTGAAGTGAATACTGCCAAAGAATCTATGATTCCCTTTGTGCAGTATTTTTCATACGATATTGCTTATACAGCCACCTTGCCCAGAATTTTTGAGGAAAACCCAGAGTACAGCAAGCTCAAGGATTTATTGTTATTGAAGTATAGTAATTTCCGTCCGGAAAAAACCTTTCTGGCGTTAAGCAGGTATCCGGAGTCTGGATACGCCGATAGTATTATAAAAACAGTTGGCCGTAAATATCCCAGTCAGTTGTTTTCCTATGCACAGGCTAGTGATAAGTTGGGCCATATCATAAGAAGTATTCAGGATGATGATTTTGTAAAAACGGTCGTAGGTCTTTCTAAAATGAATAGCGGGCAAGTGTATTATCCGTTTTTAGACAATCTGGTAAAAGGAAAAGTTACAATTGCAGAATTGGATGCCGCAAAGGATGACCGGTTACAGTATTACCGCTTGTTGGTAAAAACAAAATTGGACTATAATAGAAGAGCAATTAGAGGAGATACAGCTGTGGGCTTTGATGATCTTACCGATCGGTTAAAGAAAAAAGCATCAGACGAGTTTGTCAATGAAATCAATGCCCTGCACGAATCTCCTGATGCAGTTCGGTATAAATGCTTACAGGAGCTTACTCCACAAGAACTTTATTATGCAGCGGTACTTACAGATGGATTGATCTATACAAGTAGTTATGTGTCGGGTATTTTTCCATTGATGATGAGGAAAATGAATAACAGAGGAGACTCTCTGTTGCTAAGTGTTTCTTTTGACCATTATAGAAAATTTATCAGTCAGGCGGCTGGATACAATACATTAAAAACATTTTTCAATGGATTTAATAAGCAGGACGCAACCAACCTGATGACAACTTTTGTAAGCAAACTAGAAAAATCTACCGGCCTAGAAGACGGCGTAGATGTGGCAGATTCCTATGCCAGCGTGTTTGAGACTTTGCCTGATATCGCCAAACAAATGCTTCGCAACATAAAAGTAAACTATGACAGAAATGTACATGCAAATAATGCACGGGGTGTTGCTATTTATAATATTCTGTATAAATTATTCTTATCGGCCAATCCTGCTAATGGTATCAACCTGACTAAAGAGCTGGGTATCCCACCGGTGTATGATATCCCTTTCAAAAGCTTTACCAATGAAAAGGGAGAAGTGATCACTCAAATGTTTTTTTATGGGGATGAAGATGGAATGACAGACTTTGACATTTTTGTCCGTACTTTTTCAAACGACCCCAAGTGGAAAGTGGATAAGTCTAATGCCCATTTTGTGGTGGCAAAATCTGTAACAGGAGTTCCGGTTTATGTGTATGCCAACAGGCCTCTAAAAAATGAGGAAGATCAGGACTATCCTGCGCAGTCGGTGATGACAGATTTTCTCGAAAAGAATGGATTGTCTCCAACTGTAACTTTTCACCGAGGGCACAGCTACCATGCACCCACCAGTGTAAGTTACATTACTCCTACTTCCAGAGTGGTGTTTATGGGGTCATGTGGAGGTTATTTTTTGATCGACTCTATATTAAAGAAATCAAGCGATGCCCATATTATTTCGTCCAAACAAACGGGCTATCGAGATATTAATTTGCCATTTATTAGACTTTTCTTAGAAAATCTCCGTTTGAAAAAAGATGTGGACTGGATGCCTTTCTGGAAAGAATTTCGTGCGGCGGCACATATCACGGGGATGGAAGATTATATCCCACCCTACAAAAACCTTGGAGCCCTTTTTATTAAAGCCTATAAAAAAGAAACAAGAGAAGATGATATATGAAATTAATCTGTGCTAGGGCTGTTGATTGTTGTTTTCAATTTTCAATCTAGTCAGAACCAATTGTAAGGATAAATAGATAATTTTATAAAACCGGGGGAGTCATCCCCCTTTTTGCATTTTAATCAAAACTGAAATTTGAAATCTGCTACCAATCACCAGAATATTTATTTTATTTTATTCTATTCATTTTGTAGATTGCTTAAGCAAAAAAACGATTAATTACCAGTTGCCAAAAAATTGGATATTTAGGGGTAACAAAAATTCCCTGGCTTTGATCTTTGATATATAAACCGTTTAAATCAGTTGTCATTGAAAAAGCTGTTATTTATATTGATCCTATTGCAGGCCATTATCTTTCCTGAACTTTCTGGCCAAAACATCACGATATCCTTACCACCCATGCCACCGGCCAATACGGCCAACTGGGCTTCGGGCGGCAATATGTTTACCATTACGGTTTCAGGCACTGGGGCTTTAGCCGAAAGTCGGATTTTAGTGTATATAAAAACCAGTTCGGGACAAGTAGTTTGCGGCAGCAATCAACCTGCTACAGCACAACCTACTAATATCAAACCCGGATCGCCAAAGGCATGGGCAGGTCAGGCAGCACTTTCTTTATTGGGCGATAATTGCGTGCTTCCTAATGGAAGTTTTGAACTTTGTGTGCAAATTATTCCTATAAAAAATCAGGGCAGAAATACCGAAACCATTGAAAGATGTGTGCCTTTTGAAATAAGACCTGTTGAATGTACTGCACCAACTAATGTGACACCTGCTACCAACCAAATCCTTACTACTACTGATATTTTAAAACCCATTAGTTTTATTTGGACACCATTAATAATGTCGGCAAAGGGTATTGTTACCTATCGTTTAATGCTTTGGGAAGTAGAGGATGGGCAAACCATGTTTGAAGCTTTGTATAATAATTATCCGCTGATCATTAAAGATATCAAAGGCACTACTAAATACATGGCACCACCGAATACTTTTGAAAGGAGAAATGCCAAATATGTGTGGAGGGTAACGGCCATCAACGAAAACGAAAGACTCGTTTGTAAAAATGCACAAAGTGAACCTACCATGTTTTCGGTTAATATGCCCGAAATGGTTACACCCGAACCACCCAAAGATTCTACTTCGACTAAATATGATTCCTGCTGTGCCAATAAAATTGTGGACAAAGGAAAGACGGTAGCTGTCAGTCCTGCAAATGTGGCCTCCATCAGTCAGCAGTTCAATATATCGCCTGTAAATATTAAATACCTGTCAGCCGAAATTGTTTCGGTAAAAGAATCTACCATTGACACGGCCTGCATGAAATGTGCCACACATGAAGACTGGATTTACAATTTCATATCTCCAAATTCTGCAGCCTGGAATGGCGGCACGGCCTGGAATGCAAGCCCTGTAAACAACAGCACCTACTATCCATCTAAAATGATTGAATGGCATTGTAACCAGCAGGGCAATCTTCTGTTCAAATTTAAGATTCCATTACCCGAAAACAAATCAGGATGTAACAGAAAAAGTACCATCTGTATTCGGTATCGTTTTACCGATGAAAATTGTGTGAGTTGCGAACAAATAATCTGTTACGAAATTTCTAATTAACCATCCATGAAAAAGCTACTCTACATATTATTCTTCATTTGTTTGGTACAACCTCTTTTGGCACAAAAAAATTGTTGTCCCGATTTTAGATTGGTGTCCGACATGGGGCCCTGCAAAGAAAAAATTGATCACCCAAATGGAGGTCCTGGTCAGAACCCTGAAAAGCCGGATTCCTTGCTGGCTTGCAGAGGTGCGGATCAGACGTATATGATATTCCCCAATATGCCGGGCTTTACCTACACTTGGACAGTAACAGGAGGTACGGCTGCAGGCGCAGTAGGAAATCCAATGCTTATTACCTGGGGAAATGGAACAAATGGTTCTATTCAGGTGGTGATAAGTAGTAGCGACGGGCTTTGTAAGGATACCATCAAAACATTGGTCAGTCTTAAAGATTCGCCTACGGCGGGATTTACTTTTACACCGGCCAGTCCTTTATGTTTTAATCAAAATATTTCCTTTACAAATACTTCAGTGGGTGGAGTAGCTTATTACTGGGATTTTGGCGATGGAACTACCTCCACCCAAACCAACCCCAACCATACTTTCACTACCCCGGGCACTTATACTGTAACGATGGTGGCTTATAACAAACCGGTTTCAATAAAACCGCCGCAGGAGCAGGAAAGAGAATGTGGCTGCCGAGATACTGTGCGACAAACCATTACCATAAAACCAGAAAGTGGATTGGTAATAGAGCTCGGATGTAAACTTATGCTTTGCAAAGGCGATACCGCCACCTATTGCACACCCAATAACTGTTCCAGTATGAATTGGACGGTAACTGGCGGAACCATTATCGGATCTGATAAGGGACAATGTATCAAAGTAGTTTGGAACGGAAGTTATCCTGCAACCGTTACGCTCAACGGGAACTGTGGTGGGGCTTGTGGCAATTCCACTACTATCAATGTACCCGTCCTGTATCCAACCATGACACCGTTGGGTAGCATCAAGGTTTGTCCAAATACGATGACCACTTATAGTTTGCCCGAAATGCCAGGCACGTTTTACAATTGGACAGTAACCGGACCAAATAATATTATTGGCGTCAATCAAAATACGGCTGACATTGATATTCTTTGGGGGAATTCCCAAGGCACATATACCATTGAATGTGATTATAAAAATCCACATACAGGTTGTTCCGGCAAAGCCAGTTTGAAAGTAGATGTTGTGCCGTCGTTTAAAATTGCAGGGTTGCCAAAATACTGTGTGGGTAAGCCTTTTACCTTAATAGCAAGTGGCAATGCCAGTTGGACAATCAGTCCGACGTCGGGTTTTAGCCCCACCACTTTTTCAAATGGTACTTCTATTTCCGGCATTTGGAATACGCCCGGCACATACACGGTTACAGCTACAACTACCAATCCATTAGGTTTCTGTAACACCATTGCCAGCATGCAGGTAGACGTTTTAGACAATCCAGTTCTTTCGCCCATTGCAGGGCCTATAATGATTTGTCCGGGTAGTACGGTGATGTATGCCGCCACTTCTAACATGTCGGGTGGATTTTTTAACTGGAACATAACCGGAGGAGGCATTACTTCCTATATGGGATCGCAATATGATTCCGTAATGGTAACATGGAACAATACTGGGCCTTACAAAGTGGAGGTTACTCAAAATGTAAACGGCTGTGTTTCTGCGCCTGTTTCGGTTAATGTGAATACATATACTGCGCCGCAATTTTCTGGTAGTCTTACATCCTGTATGGATGAGGTGGTAACTTATACCAGCACCACTCCTGCTCCGCCCGGTGGTTACAACTGGACTTTAAGCAATGGCCTAGGAACTATTTTAAACGGGCAAGGAACCAATTCGGTACAGATATTATGGCATGGTTCTACCGTAGGAAATACCTGTCTGCTAACACTCACTACCTGTGGAGGTAGCGTTAGTCAAACTGTAACCATTTCCAGTCCACCACCTTTAACCATTACCAAAGCAGGTTCGCTTTGTTCAAGTACCGGATTAACGCTTACCTCGTCCATCAGTGGGGGCACAAGCTACAATTGGTATTTGAATAATGTATTGCTGGGGCCACCACATAATACACAATCCATCAACATTACACAGGCTGGTGTTTACAATCTGGAAGTATCGATAAACGGATGCACAGCCAAAGCCAGCATAGTAGTACCTGAAGAAAAACTGAATTTAAGTGCGGCGTTGTCCACACAGGACAGAACGGTTTGGGGTTGTAGGGATACTATTAATACAACATTACATGCTATTCCTAATTCCAGTATGTATTGTTATCAGTGGTTTAAATCACTATCCCCTGGCGGAACAGGTAGTGCCATTGGTGGTGCTACATCACCCATATTTACTGTTACAAATCCCGGTTGGTATTACTGCACTATATCCTTGTGCAACACATCCTGCAAAGAATATACTGATACCATTCGGGTAGTTAAAGTTCCTTGCGATACATGTACGGGTATAACCAATTACACAGTAAACTTCACCAATACACTTTGTAACCCGATAAGCTTTACAGGGTCTACCAGTCCTGCAGCAGCTTTGGGTTATGTGCACTGGTATTTTGGAGATGGTCATGAGGGAAATGGTATCAACATCACCCATCAGTATAAAGATACCGGCACTTATAAAGTTTGTGCAGTGTTTAGCAAAGAAGGCTATTGCGACAAAGAAATTTGCAAAGATGTAAAAATTACTATTGCAGCCAACTTTACGGCATCGGCAGTTTGTGATAAAGCCAGTTTTGTAAACCTGAGCAAATCCATCAACCCCATACTTTCCTATAACTGGTCGTTCCCTGGTGGTACGCCTTCCAGTAGTACATTGGCCACACCACCGATGATTACTTATGGTGCTGGTGGACTGCATAACATTACGCTCACCATCACGGATGGTACTTGTACAGTTAGCTATCAGGACACAGTACGAACCTATAATGTGGATGCGGTCATGAATGTACCTACGCCACTTTGTGTAAAAACGGATGCGCCATTTACCGCTACCTCCACATCTACCGGATTAACTTATCATTGGAATTTTGGCGATGGGTTCACTTCCAATTTACAAAATGTAACCCATGCTTATCAAAATGCAGGCAATTATACTGTAACCCTTACGGTATCTAATGTGTATGGTTGTACGAAAGTTGATACATTAAATGTAACTGTAAACCCTGCACCAACAGTCAGTATAGGCACCAATCAAAAAATATGTGTAGGAGATTCTGTTATTCTTACAGCATCGCCGAGCAGCTTTAGTACCTATCAATGGTTTATGAATGGCTCGGCGATTGCCGGTGCGATCAATGCTACTTACACCGCTAATACTCATGGTGAATACTGGGTTGTAGTGTCCAATGGGCCTGGCTGTATGGCCACATCCAATCATGTGCAGATCACCTATCATACCATGCCGATAGCAAAAATTATGGGAAGTAAAATAGTTTGCTCTGGCAATATTCCATTCTCGTTGTATAACTATGCATATAATTTCAATTATCAATACCAATGGAGCATTACCGGTCCGGCTGCCGGAAATTTTTCACCACCAACTGGCTATTCTACTACTGTAGATATACCTTCAAAAACACCCGGTAATTATGAAGTAACCTTAATCGTTACCGATAATATTACAGGTTGCAAGGCTTATGATACCTTATGTGTAACCATTGTGCAAACGCCCACACTTTCTGTAACAGCACCTACCGGCACTTTGTGCGAAGGCAATGTATATACTTTTACGGCTACCGCCAGTCCATCCGTAAGTCCGCAGGATTATGTGTACTCTTGGAGCAATGGATTTATTGGTAGTACCATGACTACTGGCAAACCTGGAATGATAATGGTAACAGCTATTTCGCCAATGGGTTGTAGCGTGAGTCAGTTTGTAGGCGCCATAAAGCCAAGACCCGATGTAAGCCTGTTCCCTGTGGGATGTGATACGCTTTGCACCACAGATACCCTTTGGTTTCCTTTACCTAAACCCAATCCAATAGGATATACGGTGAACTGGTTTGATGATGATGGTACTGCCATCACCAATGTAGGTACTGGCGAAAACCTGCCTTTATCTGGATTGCATCCCGGTATTCACCATTTCTTTGCTACTGTTTCCTTCCCTGGTGGTTGTGCCGATACCACAGGTAAGTTTAATGTGTATGTGAAGGATTGTTCCCTGATACCGCCATGCGATAATTGCACCAATCTGTTAGACTCTGCAAAGGTAGCGCCAGTAAGCATTTCAGGCACCAACAGTTCGGCTACTATTGTCAATTACAATCTTACTTTCACCATTCAAAAACCGGTGAAGGAAGTGAGGATTAGTTTGGCCGATTTTAAGTACAGTTGGAATGATCCCAATTGTAAAAACTGTAAAGTGCAGATTTTGGAAAGAGGTTGTTTGTTCCCCGATGCAAGCAACACATCATTAGGCACTTTAGTTTGGAACGATTACACTTCATCCGGCAGCACACCATCCGCCAATGGAAACTGTCCCGAAGAATTGGTTTGGAACAATGGCAGCCCTTTGATGCCGGGCACTTATACCATCCCAATACAATTATCCTTGCCAAAACCATTGAAGAAAGATTGTGTGTTGAAGTTGGATAAAATTTGTTTCCATCTTACATTGATGGATACACTTTGCAAAACTTGTGATAAGATTATTTGCGCCTCTGGCAATATTCCAGATGCGGCAGATTGTAAATGCAATCTATCGGATACCTGGACCAATCTTTATTTAGTGCCACAACAATCAGGCATACCCAACCCAAATAAGCAAATTTTGTGTAACACCGTATTGAGTGGCATTGTAGCCAATACCAATTATGTGTTATCGGGCGTGTATTACTGCGATGGCAAATGCATCTCCTCCAAAAATGAAATTGTGGTGTATAACCAGCAAAACCAAATTATTTATACCAAGGTGGTTACTACCTTAAACGAAGTCATTTCCTTCCCGGCTCCGGGCGCTTATACCATCACGCTTACAGCCAATTGCGGCACTAAAAAATGTGCCTGCACTTTTAAAGTAAACGTGGGTGATGGAGGAACCAATCCTCCAGGTGGTGGGGTTAATCCTCCGGGTGGTTATCCTCCGGGCGGCTATCCACCAGAACCTCCAATTTATGTTCCAATCCCTCCTGAATTGCCAGGTAAGATTGACTCTGTGATAAATGCTACTGTGCCAAAAGATTTTAATGGCGGCATTGTAGTAGCTAAAAACGATACGGTATTGTTTGAAAAATATTACAGCTACAAGGATAAAGTAAACAGTCATACTGCTTTTGATATTGCCAGTATTACTAAAACTTTTACTTCCGCAGCTATATTGAAACTGATAGAAGAAGGTCGGTTGAATTTAGAGGATGCGGTGATAAAATATCTCCCTAAATTCCCTTACCCCGATATTACAGTGAAGATGTTGCTCAGTCATCGAAGTGGGCTGGAAGATTATCTACAATTTATTGATGAAGCGGGTTGGGATAAATCCATCAACGTAACCAATAAAGATTTGCTGGATGTGATGGCCGATAATAAATCAAAAGTGCTAATACATAAACCCGGTACCGTGTATGATTATTCCAATACCAACTATGCTTTGTTGGCATTGATAATTGAAAAAGTATCGGGCAGTAGTTATGCCGATTATATGGTCAATACTTTCTTCAAACCATTAAAAATGGAGGATAGTTATGTGGTGAACCTGAACAATTTTGCCAAAGCCACCAAGTCCTATTACCGCAATGGCAGCACCTACAGGCTTCGGTATCTAGATTTGATTTATGGCGATAAATGTGTGTATAGCACGCCCCAGGATTTAAGAAAATGGGACAATGCTTTGCGCTCCGGGAAAGTGTTGAATAAGTCCACTTTGGATATAGCATACAAAACCATTGGCAGCAGCATGAGCTTTAGCAGCACATACACCATGGGTTGGAAAAAAGTAACCACCAGTAATGGCAAATCGGTTTTATACCATGATGGTTGGTGGGCTGGCAATAGGGCGTTGCTGATTAGATTGCCTGATGAAAATGTGGTGATCGCCGTATTGAGCAATAATAATTATACAAGGATTAAGGATATTAAAAAACTTTGTGATCTGTTTGGCGATTATCAACTGTCCACTAAAAAAGTTCCTAATTTTTAAACCTGAATACATGCATCCTGCAAAAACAAAACAATGAAGTACAAACTCCTCTTCCTGTCTATTTTTGTTTGGAGCATTACGGCCAATGCCCAAATAGAAAAGCCCAAAATGATAGTTTCGGGCAATGTGGGTATGTCTTATGATTATTACGGATTGACCACCAAACCCAATAGCCCCAGCTTCTACAATGCCCGCCGGCCCTGGCATGTGGTGCGGTTCAATTTCAATCTAACTTTCACGTATGGAAAATTTAAGTTGCCCATCAACATCAATGTAAGCCCGATGAACTATAATTTCAACGGCATTGGTGGTTACTGGCCATCCAATATTCCTCGACCCAAACAAACCTTGGGGCAATGGCTTACCAACCCTATTAATAACATCGGTTTAAACCCCAGTTACAAATGGGCCGAGTTGCAATTGGGTACACAATATTTGCAATACAGCCCTTTAAGCACCGGCGATTTGGGCATATTTGGAGCAGGGTTTAAGTTAAGTCCGGGCAGGTTCAGGTTAAAGTTTTTTCATGGCATCAGCCAACGAAAACAAGATGCTATTTATACTCCCTTGCCCGGTGTGTTAGGTATTTACAGACGCCGGCAAACGATGGCACAGATTGGGTTTGAGAAGGAAGGCGTTTATTTTGCAGGCTTCAATATTGTAAAAAGTAAGGATATTGAAAACAGTATTCCGCCCATTGCGGCCATCAACAAACCGCCACATCCCGATCCGCAGGAAGCTACGGTGGCTACATTTTTGCTCAATGTAAAAGGTAAAACCGGATGGTATTTTAATACCGAATTGGGAAACAGTTATCATTCAAGAGATATCAATAATACAACGGCACCCTACATCAACAATGGAAGTTTTAAAGGGTTGGTAGGTTTGCTGAAACCCCGAATTAGCACGGCAGAAGGATTTGCTTCGCAGATGGCTATCGGCAAAAAATCAAAGCAATTTGATATTGGATTGAACGGAAGGTTTTTCAGCAAAGGGTATTACACAGCAGGCTATCCTTATTTGCAAAACGACAGATTGGAATATACGGTTAGCACCCGCATCAGTTCAAAAGACAATAAGTATTTGTTTAATGGCGATATTGGCCGACGCATTTCCAACTGGAGTGGTGCCCGCAACAAACAGATTATTGCCAATGCCAATGTGTTTGCGCAGTTCACCAATCAGTTTTCATTAAATGCCAACTACAATAATTTTGGATTTCAGGCACCTGCTGTAGGTTCTTTTTTGGGCTTGAAAAATGTGGCCAACGATTTAAGCATCAACCCCAGCTTTTCTTGGAGCAATTCAAAAATGAGCAATATGCTTAGTGCCACTTATTCCTGGAGCAAATATGAAGAAACGGTTTTGCCCAATCCGCCTACAAAAAACAATATTCAAAGTGCAATGCTGATGTATGTGCCGGTTTTCTTCAACAAAAACTGGTCGCCCGATTTTAGTGCGCTTTGGTTTCAAAACGTAGTGAATCCTGGGAATATCAAACTCCGGCTTTATACCGGAACAGCAGGTGTAAATATTCCGGTGAAAAAACCTAAGATGAGTTTGAACGGACAGTTGCAATATACCAATACAAAATTGCAGGCATTTACACCTAACAACAATTGGTTGGCTACTGCCGGTTTCAAATGGCCATTAACCAACAAAATGACCTGGAATTTTAGCGGCACACTCAACTTCCTGAAGTACGGAAACGAACTGGTGCCTCCTCCTTCATTGTTAGGTGCTAATTATTTGGAAAGCCATGTAAGAACCTCCATTCAATATCGATTAGGAAAATAAATGATTCGATTAGTAGGATAAAAAAATTAAGAAATGAACTACACAATATATCATCGCAAAAAAATAGTAAAGGCAATGCTGCTATTGGTTTGGTGTTGTGCAACCGCATTGGTGGTGCATGCGCAACTAAGGGTGAATCTTGCCATCAATTCCAGACTATCGGCTTATTTGGCCGAATGGTATCGTCCTGTAAATGGCACTGTGGTAATAACATCATTGGGGATGGGTGCCATGGACAGACCAGTTCGTTTTGAAACTGAAATTTTAAATAGCGATGGGCAGATGGTGTATCAACTTCCGTTTAAACAAAGTCTGCCTATTTCTTATTCAGGCAATGCAGGGGCTTTGCCACTTAGTGAAATTTTGCAATTGCAAAACGGCAATTTTTCTTCGCCACAAATGGCCAACAGTTTTTCCGAAGGAGGTAAATTAGCCGCAGGCCAATACAGCATCCGACTGAGATTGTGGGATGGCATGGAGGACCAACCCCGAACAGAATGGACAGCATCCAAGCCATTTTTTATAAGCAGTTATCAGTTGCCCCAATTGATGCAGCCTGCAGATGGCAAGGAGCTGGAAGCTAGGCAGGCCAATAGTTTCATCATATTTAGATGGACTCCGTTAACGCCCACCATGCAAGGCGCATTGGCTACATACCGCATTCAAATTTGGCAGGTATTACCCGATCAAACGCCAATGCAATCCCTACGCAGCACGCCACCCATTGAGGACCGATTGATAAAAGGAACGACCCAGTTTACCTGGCAGCCCAGGTTGAACATGGTAGTGGCTGAACCGGCAGCTACCAATCAATTTGTCTGGACGATTCAAACATTAGATGAAAAAGGTATGCCGGTAGAAACTACCGATGCAGCTATGCAGGGAATCAGTCAGCCTTATACTTTTTCATTGGCCAATCCCCAAAAAATAATTACCAACACCGTTACCAACATGCAAAAAAACAAACATGACTAAGAAAATTATACTGTTGCTGTTGTTGATGACAAACCTTTCGGTTTGGGCACAAAAGAAAATGCCATCGGTTACCTTGCATTATTCTTTTACCGATTTTAAAACGGCCATGAACATAAAGGCCTCCAATTTCGGCAAAGTGATTAAGAACGGCCAGTGGAGCAATTTTCCTATGATGGAGGCCGGATATGGTTTAAGTTACTGGCAGGGGCTACATAAAAATATTGACATCAATGCCGGTATCAATTACACTAAAAGTATTTACACATTTCCTACAGGAACTTATACCACCACTCAAAAATTGTTCACTTTTGAAGCCAATGGCATCTTCAAAATTTTGGCAGAAAACAAAGCTGCGGTAACGCCCTATATTTCGGCTGGAGTCGGATTGTACAGCAATGCCGGAAAAACCGGATTTTATGCCCCATTGGGTTTGGGTGTGCATGCCAATTTATGGGACGAAGCCTTTGTATTTACCGGCGCACAATACCGATTGCCATTTACCAAAAGCAACAATAGTGCCTTGTTTTATCAGGTTGGTGTAGGCACACATTTGTTTAGAAGAAAAGAAAAACCAGTGCCGCCAGCTCCGCCACCGCCTGTGGTGGAAGTGGTGAAACCTATTACAAAAGATGTGGCTATTTGGGTGAAAGATGAAGCCACTAATTTACCATTACCGGATGCGGCAGTAACCATCCAGTCGGCAGATGGAAAAGTATTTTCGGGCAAATCGGACGAAGATGGAAAGTTAGTATTGACCAATGTTTTAAAGGATGAATATACCGTGGAAGGCAAGCTCAATGGCATTATTTCAGAAAGTAAGAAGATAGAACCTGCTATGTTTGATGCAGCAGGCAATGCCATTAATCTTATTCTGTTGCACAATGATCCACGCTTTACATTGTCGGGCAAGGCAGTGGACAAAAAAGGTGACAATCCTGTGGCCGATGTGGAAGTTTCTGTAAACAACAATACCAAAGTCGGTTTGCAAAATATAAACACAAATGCCGATGGACAGTTCAAGGTACAATTAGATGCCGCTTTAGATTTTTCTGTTTCTGGTAAGAAGTCTGGCTACTTCAGCAATATAGAACAAGTGAGTACAAAAGGACTTAATAGGAGTACCACTTTGTATGTGAAATTAGAATTGGAAATTCAGGAAGCCAAAGCCGGACAAAAATTTGTGCTGAACAATATTTTCTTTGAAACCAATAAGGCCACATTGAACACAGTAGCTTCTACCGATTTAGATCGATTGGTAAAATACTTGCAGGACAACCCATCTGCCAGGGTAGAAATTCAGGGGCATACGCATAGCCGAGGTTCGGTATCATTGAACAATCGCTTGAGTAAAAACCGTGCAGTCAGTGTGATGAATTATTTGATTGAAAAAGGCATAGCCGCAAATCGTTTAGTGGCCAATGGTTATGGCAGCAGCCAACCTGCCGATACCAATAGCACACCTGAAGGCAGAGCCAATAACAGAAGGGTGGAAGTGAAGATTTTGGGAGAATGATTTTTACATTCTATCATTAATAAACGGGGCAGCCGAAAACCGAAAAGAGTAGGCAAATATTCTTAAATTCTAAATTGTTTTTTATGAAAAAGTTAATTCCTCCTTGGGTTCGTTCAGCCATGATCGTTACTGTTGTTGCCATAATTTGTATGGGATGCCCAAACCCACCACCACCATTCTGTAGTACTACAGGAACCAATTTTCAAAACCTTTACACCACTACACTTTTATCAAATCCGAATTATACCAACAAGGTTACTATGGATTTGCTGACACATGAATATACCTTTACCGTAAGCACTATCAAGTTCCTTTGCAGAATTGGATATAGAGGGAATGCGTATATGCAGGCAAATAGTTTGCCCTACACCATGGAAGTCTATAATAATACCACCAGCACAATGGTGTTCTCAGGTTCAAATATTTTTAATTCTACAGCCATTAGTTATATGAGTGCTTTTGGCACTTTAAGCCCTGGAAACTCATATACCGTTCGTAGAACTATTCCTCCTGCTGGTTATGGTCCAAATATTGGCAATACTATCGGTCGGATTTGTGTATTTAGTCCCGGGCCTGTACCTTATCCTGTAAGTTTCGGCGTTTTGACAATATCCGCATCAAAGTTTTATGGGATGGGTGGTCCCATAAATAATTTCGGAATCCCTTATATAGATTTGGTTTTTTGGTAAAAAGTAATATTGTGAAATGCATCAATCCATCTACTAGATGAAAATCCAATTTTTATCTGGAAATTTAGCGGAACTTAAAAAATGTCGACCAATAGTGTCGGCATTTTTTCAAAACTTAAAAAAGGGTTTGCTTCTTAATTTTTTAAAGTATGATTTGATTTTTAGAACGTATTCTTATCTCAATCAGTATAAGAGTCCTAATCAATGTAGAAGAACTATTTTTTTTTTAGAGGCAGCCATTTTCTAAAAAATCTTGTATGTATTTATAGAACGGTATTTTATTAAATCACACAAACACTTTTGAGAAATAGCTCTTAGCTACGATACCAAAATCCACGGCGTAGTGCATGGCTGCAAGCAGGGTATGCCTGCTTCGCAGAAGATATTGTATGAGCTGTTTTATGGGTATGCCTTATCAATTTGTTTGCGATATACAAAAGACTATGAGCAGGCTAATGAGGTTATGAATGATGGATTTGTAAAGGTGTTTAAGAGTATTAACGGATTTATTGAACCTGAGAATGAAGTCGATTTAACAAGGTTGTTTATGGGTTGGTTAAAAAGAATAATGATTAATACAGGGATTAACCATTTTAAATCAGGAAAGGGGGTGTCCGTTATAACAAAAGTGGAGAATAGATTTCTAGAAGTGGAAAGACTGGTTCAATATGATACCGACAAACTTGCTTATGAGGATCTGATTAAATTGATTCAAAAGCTTAGTCCTGCCTATCGAAATACCTTTTGTATGTATGTGATTGATGGATATAAGCATGAAGAGATTGCAGGTTTGTTAGGCATAACTGTTGGAGCATCTAAATCTAATTTATTAAAAGCAAGGAAAAACTTGCGTAAAATGTTAGAGGTAGTGTATGCACAAAAAGTTTAAAAATATGTCTGATAAGGAATTGGATAAGCTCTTTCGAGATGCGGTAAACAGGTTTACCTATCCGGATGCTCCTGTAGGTAAATGGCAAGAGTTTATTGAAAGCCGTAACCTATCAGAAACTCATGATTTTGAAGCGAAATTGCCGAATGTAAACAGTCAGACGAATAGGCGAATACCCTTTTTATTGTATTGGAAAGTAGCTGGTGTTTTAGTAGCCATAATATTATCCGGACTTATAATGCTGTACAGAAGTACTAACAGACAGATTGTAGATACAATAGATTCAGGAGAACCTAAAAGTAAACGAATTGAGCAAAATGATATTGGAAGTTCGAACGAAAAACTACCAACTGCGCAAAATGAATTTGAACAACAAGCACGTACTCAGTTGAATGACAATAAAAAAAAGCAGGATTTATTAAAAGTTGGAATACATGAATATAGTAAGTATCTGGTCTATAAAAAAGAAACCAAACCTATTTCTGTTAACAGCGATTTGAAACTCATTAAACTAGGTAAACTTGAGGGAATGCAATTGTTGAAGATGCCGTTAAGTAAATCCATCTTATTAAAACGGTGGGTATCTGATTTAAATCAAAAGCGAGTATTGAACAAAACAGGTGAAATAAAGGATCGAAATGTTAGATCAAATTTTAATATTCTAGAGAATGTAAGAGCTAGAGGAAACTCAAAGTCTACCAAATGGCAAGTTGGGGTGGTGGGAGGTGCTATCATGAGCACTGTAAAAAATAAAGTTTCGGGGAAGCCAGGACTTAACACTGGAGTGGTAATTCAACGTCGAATTAGTGGTTCGAAAGTTTCAATCGAGTCTGGAGTTTTTTATTCAAATATGTCCTATGCTGTTCAGAACGAAGATTTTAATCCCAATGGAAAACCTGTTTCTAGTCGAGTATCCAATATTTCAGGTACCTGTTCTATGCTGGATGTACCGATAAATGTGCGATATGATATGGTCAATTCAAAGCATAAGAATCGAAAAGCATTTGTAAGTACTGGCGTTTCGCCAACTGTAATGCTCAAGCAAAGCTATGTGTATGATTTTACTAACGAGAATGAAACGAGATTAATAAATAAGGATGTTTCTGGGAAGGGAAAAAGTATGTATGCCGTTGCAAATTTGTCAGTTGGTTACGAGCAAAAGTTTAATAGAACCTCGGTACAAATTGCTCCCTATCTTAAGTTGCCATTAGGTGAGGTAGGTTATGGCGATCTTAGTTTAGGAGGCATGGGTGCATTATTGTCGATAAAAAGAGATTTGTAAGAATAGATGGAATAAATACCATCAGATAATTATATTTTTTGTTCAATGTTTTTTCACTCTAAAATTCATTATTATGAAAAAGCAATATTTAGCCTTGATTGCTGAAATGTTATTTGCACTCGCAGTACTCATTGGATGTTCCTCAGATAAAGATGCGATTACAAACAATCCTCCTAAACCTCCAGCAGATGATTGCAAAAATGTAACATCAAACTTTACTTCCAATGTTTTGCCAATTATTCAGTCCAGGTGTGGTGGTTGTCATGGAGAAGGAAGTACAAACGGTCCAGGCCCTTTAACCAATTTTGCTCAAATATCAGCGGCTAAGTCGGCCATAAATGATGCGGCGGTTGTAAATAGTAGAATGCCTAAAAGTGGAGGGCCGCTAAGTGCTTCAGAAAAAGCAATCATTAAATGTTGGATAGCCTCTGGCGCAAATAATAACTAAATCTGGGTTTATGACTAAATGGAGGAAAGTATTAATTGTGGCTATGGTACTGGTTTTGGTTGCCATTTCTTTTGGGTTGTATTTGTATACTAAGAAACCACCAGATATCCGAAAATCCATTTCTGAAATCGAGGTGGAAGCCGCCACACTTATCAAGGATTTTGAAATCAATGATCAGTTGGCTACCAATAAATATGTAGATAAAGTTATTACAGTTATAGGCCGGGTCGCTGATATTAAAATGGAAGATGTTAGTACCACTGTATTTCTGGAAACAGGAGATCCAATGTCTGGGATTACTTGCAGTTTCTATGATAGCGAAGCATTGAAAGTAAAAGATTTGCAACCTGGGTCTATGGTTGTAATAAAAGGTATTTGTACCGGTAAGTTGGCAGATGTGATCTTGAATAAATGCAGTATTGTTCAGTAATAATGAGGTATTGTGGTATGATCCTGGCAGGTTGATTTTAATAAATGCAGCTTCAAAAGTTTCTTGCCTTATACCAGACCCGACATTCTTTTTTTATTCAAATAAAGAGATGGTTATGAAAAGTTTCTTGATAATTTTTGTCTTGCTATTGTTTTTCCCAAATGCTTTATTGTCGCAAAAATATTTTACAAAAAGCGGCATTATATCTTTTGAATCCGGAACTGCGTTAGAAGATGTTCAGGCTTTTAATAAATCAACGACCAGTGTTTTTGATGTTAAATCCGGACAAATTGAATTTGCAGTATTGATGAAGGGGTTCGAGTTCAAAAAAGCCTTGATGCAGATACATTTTAATGAGAATTATATAGAAAGTAACAAGTATCCAAAATCTGTTTTTAAAGGAGTGATAACAAACATCAGGGATGTTGATTTTCAAAAATCAGGTACTTACAATGTTATTGTGAAGGGAGTATTAGAAATACATGGTGTGAAAAAAGAAGTTAGCACAACGGGGGCTTTTAAGGTAACCGAAAATGAGGTTTACGCTTCGGCCAAATTTAATATTAGCATCAAGGATTATAATATTTCAATTCCAGGTGTAGTAAAGGATAAAATATCACCAATTGCAAAGGTCCGTGTAAACTGTAGGTATTCCATCTTGAATCGATAATATAAGTGTCCAATAAATCAATCCAATGAAGCAATTATTTTTTGATTGAAGATGATAGCAATTCGATTGATCAGGCTTGAATGTTTATATCTGGGTTGATGGGAGTATCGGTATTTAAACAAAATCACCATAAACAAAAACACAATGAAACTCATTTTTCTGGTCGTATCACTTTATACATATTTTGAAATCTCTGCACAGGAAGATTTGCTCTCATTGGTTGATTCTTCTGAAAATAATAAGAAGGAATTTATTACAGGAGCTTTTAAGTCAAGTAGGGTCATAAATAGCCAATCAATGGAATTCATAGGTGCCAATGTTTTGGATGTACGCATATTGCACCGTTTCGGATTGGTCAAAGATGGCATTGGTGAATTTTTTGGACTTGACAACGCAAGTATGCGGATGGGGTTTGACTATGGAATCAACAACAATGTAACTATTGGAATTGGCAGAAGTACCTTAGGCAAAGAGTTGGATGCATTTTTAAAATTCAGGCCAATTCATCAGTCTACTGTAGGCAGCAAAGTTTCTCTTGTCTTCGTTGGAGGAGGAGCCATTACAACGGCTAAATTAACATCATCTGGTGCCGGTTCAGGTACAAAGCAACGGTTAGCATATTATGGCCAGGTTATAGTTGGCAGAAAATTTAATCAGGCGTTCTCACTACAATTTTCGCCAACCTATGTACATCGAAATACAGTTCCATCAAGTTCCGATCATAGGGATACTTATGCCTTGGGTTTAGGCACTAGGCTAAAAATGTCAAAACGGGTAGCCTTCGTAGCTGATTATTCTTATATCGTGGAAGGAATTAATAGAGATGTTTATTCTAATCCTCTATCGTTAGGCTTTGATATCGAAACGGGAGGTCATGTGTTTCAATTGCATTTCTCAAATTCCACAGGGATGAATGAGAAGGCTTTTTTAACAGGGACTACCGAAAAATGGGGAAAGGGTGAAATTAGATTTGGATTCAACCTTTCCAGAGTATTTACGCTAGGTAAAAAATCAAAAGCAAACTATGAGGACACTACTGCAATGGATAGATAACGATATTGTTATACCAATAAAAGAAATGTTATGAAAACAACTTCAAATGGAATAGGAATGCACCCTAAAGGAAGGCAAGGCATATTCATTGGCATCTTTATTTTGCTTGCCGTAACTATCTCATCCTGTCATCGAAAGGATGGCGTGGATCGCCCGCCGGTATTTGTTGTTAAATTGAATAATTACACCAGTTTAGGTAGTTATCTGACAGATAATAGTGGTCGTACCTTGTATTATTTTGCCAATGATTCTGCTTCTGTAAATTCTTGTAGCGGTGGTTGCGCTAAGGTTTGGCCTATTTTTCATACAGATTCATTGACCTCCCAGTTCATCGGAGATGGATTGTCTCTATCGGATTTTGGAGAAATTACAATCTCTGGAGGTATAAAACAAAATACCTACAAGGGCAGGCCATTATATTATTATGCACCGTCAAATGGTGGTACAAATAAATTGGAAGCACCGGGCCATACTTCTGGAGAGGGCGTAGGAGGAGTCTGGTTTGTAGCCAAACCCGATTACACGATTATGCTTACCAGAGCGCAATTGGTCGGCAATAATTCAAAGAATTATATTTTTGACACGGCTGGTACACCATCACCAACCTATTCAGAAGGCAACGGGAAGTCGATATATTTTACTGATGCCAAAGGAGTGACTTTATATATCTTCAAACCTGATAAGTTTAATACAAATACTTTTACAAAACCAGATTTTTCAAACGATCCTGTTTGGCCACTATATCAAATGGATAAAATTGTTGTGCCTTCTGTATTAGACAAGTCCCTTTTTGGAGTAATTACCGTATTTGGAAAAAAACAAATGACCTACAAAGGATGGCCCTTATATTATTTTGGACAGGATGCAATGACAATGGGTGCTACAAAAGGAGTGTCTTTCCCTGCCGCCGGTGTTTGGCCTGTTGCCACCCGGGGATTGATGACAGCTCCTAATCCTTAATCATTCAGGTTTATTTTTTGGGGACTGAATTCGGGCTAAAAATTCTGGTGATTCTCCACGTTTGAAATTGGGTGTAAGTCGGTCTTAGTACAGTTGGATACACCACTTGAGGTATTAGTTTGATCTTTTTCGAATCTTTTCTCCTAGGCTGGTCTTAAATGACCATGATGTGGTTGAAATCTAGGAAGCCATGCCTGATTTTCATTCAAGATCTTGGTGGCAAAGTTTTTTAGTTTTATTGATGGTATGAACATTGGATGGGCCTATCCAATAAGAGAGTATGATTTAATTTTTGAAAAGGGGATGGTTGTAAAATCATCTCCTTAAATTTTTAGCAATATTATTAGACCCAATTTAAATCTAAATGAATGAGACTGCATTTTCTTTTTGTAAGGAATGGGTTTTGTATGCTAATTCATTGGAGGTGGGGGGGACATCGTTGACTAAAAACATTGAAGTAGTACTTTAATTTCCTTTTACAAGGGTATCCTTTTTCATTCTAAAATATCGAAAAATTAGAAAGACAAAATGGGTCAGTAATATGGAACCACCGCCAAACAACCAAAAGAACAAAACCAAGCCCACTAGTGGTGTTTTACAACGCACATCGTTATCTCCATATACTGTCTGATATATAAAAGGGAGCGCAAAAAAAGCAATCAAAATTGCCAGAAAAAAAACCAGAATCTTCCATTTTGGTAATCCCCGTTTGTCCAGCTCCATATAACAGGAAAGCTGTGCGAATACCAATAATATTATTGCAATGAGTGGATGCATTTTTAATATAAAAGTAATCACTCTTTTCGATTCATTGACTTGTATTTCTCGCTATGCCTCAATCCCAAAAAAAATTGCAATCGAAACGTAAAATGCCATAAAGAAAATATATTTGAATGCAATAGAAAAGTTGATGAATGTGCTCAGTATGCTCCTTGGTATGTAAGGGGCGTAAAATAATTTTAATTAAAATGCAATCCGATACTCTAAAACGATTTGACCGTCTTGTTTCTATCCTTATACAATTGCAATCAAAAAAAATTGTAAAAGCACAGGAAATAGCTGAACGATTCCAAGTCAGTCATAGAACAATATACAGAGATATCAAAACGCTTGAAAATGCTGGTGTGCCAGTGTTTGGAGAGGCTGGTTCGGGTTATTCGCTAGTGGATGGTTATCGCCTACCTCCTGTCATGTTTTCCAAAGAGGAAGCTGCCAGTTTTTTGGCAGCAGATAAATTGATGCAAAATTTTTCAGATAAGGGGTTGGGTAAACATTTTGAATCGGCCGTATTGAAAATCAGGTCTGTGCTAAGAGGCTCCGAAAAAGATTGGCTGGCCAATTTGGAAACCTATATTTCCGTACATCATCGTATAGCACAATCCAATACGGCAGTACCCAATGCAATGGAGTTGCTTATGGAAAGTCTGGCTACACAACGACAAATTGTTTTACAATATCAGGCAATCAAAGATGATGTAGCACAAGAGAGAAGAATAGAGCCCGTGGGTATTTTTCACGAGAATCAATATTGGTATCTTTTGGCCTATTGTCATTTGCGACAGGACTACAGGCAGTTTCGGTTGGACAGAATGCATCAAATCAAACCCAGCGATTTGCCCTATACTCAAAAGCATCCTTTGACAGTTGCCGAATATATCAATCAAAAACAAGCGCCGCGAAATATTAAAGTCAGAATTTTGATCGATAGAATTATTGCTAACTATTTGCAGTACGACAAACATCACTATGGCTTTGTTAGTGAGCAGGAAAAAGGGACAAAAAAAGAGATGACTTTTATGATTGCCGACAATGATGGTGGTTTTGTACGATGGATTGTGATGTATGCCGATTATGCCGAAATTATAGAACCCATTGAACTGAAAGAAAAAATAAAATCTATACTGATAAAGGGTTTGGAGCAGTTAGAGAAATGAGGTTAATATTGTTTCGAAACATTTTCAAATTAAAAAAAATCCAACAATTGCCAATTGCCTATTAAATTGTCTTCTATTTCAATACTAAACATGCATATTGGCAAAGACAACAATTAATGCCCTTGGAAATGACATTTGCACTTTATATAAATCATATTTGAAAAGGGATCATTTTTTGCGTGATAGCATATCACAAAAATCAGCCTTCACCATTCCGAAAAATAGTGTAGACTGATTTTGAATACTGAGTAGAAAAGACTTTTCTCCTGAATTGTACTTTTAGTGAGCTTAATTTCTTTTATTGCACAAGGTGATTTTATGGTCTGTCCCAAAAAGCAGGTGGCTCTACACCTAGATCCCTTAAGTAAACATAACCCTGGGCACGGTGATGAATTTCATTATCTATATAATACAAAATAGTAGAGAGTACCGTGCCATCATATTGACCGAAAGCTTTGATGGGATTGTGAAATTGGTCTTTTAAAATCTTCGGAACATAGGCATTCAGTATTTCTGTGCTTTCGTCCCATTTTTCTAAAAGCAATGCTTTCTGGTTTTGGTGCTCAAAATGTTCATTTAGTGTGGCCTGACTACCGTTTACAATTTCCATTACACCAGGACCTGCAATGGCTAACAACTCCATCACCATGTCTGCAAAACAACGCATACCTCCAATGCGATGGGAAAAAATGGTCTCTTCCGGAAAGGCTTCAATCACCCTGCGGGTAAGGTTTCTGTGCCCTTGCCAGTGCTTCAATAATTCTGCGGTAGTAATTACTTCATTGATTTTTTGTTCGCTCATAAAATTGATTTTTTAAATTGATATACCAAAATTAAGAATGGACAGTGACAGCCCTATGTCAAGAGCGAAATGTCAAGTCTGAAATAATTTTATCGGTATAAAAACCAACATAAAATGGAAGCAGAAAAACTACTACTTAGGCATCCCCATGGGAAAAAGGTCTATAGAGTGAATGCTCATAAATACCATGTAAACTGCCCTGCTTCTGGGTTTAAAAAATAATGTGGAGGTTACATATAAGCATTTGCTCGGATTGGTTTTGAACTACCTCAAAACAAAAATATCTCTTTAGACGGATTGGTGGCCTGGCATATGGAAAGTGTCAAATTGGATATGGAAGCTGGAAATATAATGGGCAGAAGGAAGGATAGAAATTTTCTGCTGGTTAGAAGAAACATTATAAGTATTTGGAAGCCTCTCTTCGGCTTAAGCCTGATAGGTTGGCTACTGCCAAAAAATTGCTTACCCATTCTGCATTTGTTTTGCTGTATTCTCGCAGCATCCAGCCTATGGCTTTATTGATGAAAAACTCCTTTGAGCCCAATAATTTATTAATACTGTTTTCCAACAAAGGCACATCTAATGCTTTCTGGTATTTCAGTTGAAAAAGGATGGCTGTTCTTTGCAACCATATATTTCCAGAGGCTAACCATTCTTCTACTTTTTGGTATCTTTTTTCAGGGAACTGCTTGAAATAGGAACCTACTAAATGAGTAGCAATAAAATCTACAGTATCCCACCATGATTGATGCGTAATCATAAATTCAAATAAATTCAAATCCTGTTCTTCAAAACCCTTTGCATATTTTTCTACCAATTCTTGAGCAAAATAATGGCACTCGCGTTGGGGCTGATCCCACAAGGTTTTTACAATTGATGCCAGTTCCGTTTTAGGGGGTAAATACTGCTTGTCTAAAAATGGTTTTTGAATGCTTCTTCTTTCTGTGGTTTTGATGCCAAAAAAAGCAAACTGGTTTTTCAAATAGCTTGATTGTTCAAAGGCTATTTTGGGATTATGGTTAAGTGAAAATTCGTCAAGGAGATGGGATATGAGGTTCATAAAACCGTATTTAAAATTATGTCAGATTGGCTAATCTTGCTGGTCAATCTTTTCCTTCGATTTGCGTTCTAGAATGGCTTGTTCAAAATCCGAAATTGAAAGTGCATCAACGACATCGAAAGCACCAATGCGGGTTCTTCGTAAACTACTTAGATAAGCCCCACATCCCAAGACAGCTCCAAAATCGTTGGCCAGGCTACGGATGTAAGTACCCGTGGTACAGACTACCCGAAAAGAAACTACCGGCAATTGGGAAGCGTCTATTTCAAATTCTTTAATGGTGATTTTTCGTGGTTCTAATTTCACGTCCACCCCTTTTCTGGCTAGCTCGTAAACCCTTTTTCCATCTATTTTGATTGCCGAGTGGATAGGCGGAACCTGATCTATTTCTCCAACAAATTTTAGAACGGTTTCCTGCAATGTGGTAGAAGTGAGATGGTCTATTGGTCTAAAGTTTTCAGGCTCACTTTCCAGATCGTAAGTGGGAGTGGTGGCTCCTAAAGTGAAGCTTCCTGTGTATTCTTTTTCCTGAGCCATAAATTCATTAATCCTTTTAGTGAATTTTCCTGTACACACAATCAAAAGTCCAGAAGCCAGCGGATCCAGTGTGCCGGCATGCCCTACTTTTTTTATTCTTATTAGATTGCGAATTTTTCTAACAGCATCAAAAGATGTCCATTCCAATGGTTTGTCGATTAATAATACTGTCCCTTCATCAAAGTGTACTGTTTGCAAATCATCAAATGTCATTGTGGTAAAATAGGGATGAATAATATGAGTGTGGTGCTAATTGGGTTTGAAAAAGCTGAAAAATTACAAAGCATTGCATATTTTTTTTACAATGCCCGGCCCTTCATAAATGAATCCGGTCCAAACCTGTACCAAAGAAGCGCCGGCATTCATTTTTTCTCTGGCATCCACGGCGGTAAAAATTCCACCAGAACCAATGATAGGAATACCATAGTCGGTTTGTTTACTCACATACTCTATAATGGATGTACTTCTGGCACGCACCGGCTTACCACTCAGACCTCCGGCACCAATTTTTTCCTGTTCATCCACCGGAGTATTTAACCCACCCCGGTCAATAGTGGTATTGCTAATCACCAATCCGTCCAATTTGACTTCGGCAGCCAGTGAAATCACATCATCAATTTGGCTCTGACTCAGGTCTGGTGCTATTTTCAGAAGAATGGGTTTGGCTACAGCCTTTCCATTGTTGATCATGGCTAGGTTCCAGATTATTTTTCGTAATGCTTCTTTGTCTTGTAGTTCCCGTAGTCCCGGGGTATTAGGGCTGCTCACGTTCACCACAAAATAGTCCACATATTTATGTAGTTTATTAAAACAAATGGCATAATCCTTCCAGGCATCCTCATTAGGAGTTGCTTTATTTTTTCCAATATTACCGCCAATGATCAAAGGATATTTCTCCCTGACACCTTCTTTTTTTTCCCGCCATTGCCTCAACCTTTCTGTTATTACATCAGCACCCTCGTTATTAAATCCCATTCGGTTGATGAGTGCTTTGTCCTTTGGCAGTCTAAACAATCGGGGTTGCGGATTACCATCCTGTGGCAAGGGGGTTACTGTGCCAATTTCCACAAATCCAAATCCTAAGGCTTCCAGCTCGTTCAGGTATAGGGCATTTTTATCAAATCCAGCACCCAACCCAATTGGGTTTTTCATCACCATGTTCAAAAATCGGGTTTCCAGATTTTTATCTTTATCGGGAGCCGAAAGTGCCACCACCATTTTTTTTCCCACACTTGTGCCTGCAATGGCTTTCAGCCGGTTCATGGCCATATAATGTGCCTGTTCTGGCTCAAATAAAAAGAATATTTTTCTAAGTAGTGAATACATCGCTGCAAATATAACCCAACTTGTCCTGAGTAAAAGTGTTAATGATGAGCTAGACTATAAAATAAATCGATCGTCTTTATCACTACTTATCTCAGGCTTTGGGACTTCGTTAAAGTGTGGTGCTTGTGGAATTTCATTTTTAGAATGCAAACGTGATAGCATTAGAGTACTTGATCATTTATAGGTAGGCTAAAAAAACATTTTCAAAGTTTGCTTGAATGCCTCGGGAAGAAACTAATAAAGTAGTGAATAGTTTGGCATCACAACCGTTTCCAAGTCAACCAAGTTGCCAGATTTTGTAATTTGTTTTTTTGTAAATTTGATTTTGAAAGTTGTTTATGCAACTAAAATTTATATCAAAAAATCTTTTTAAAAATATTTATGGAAGCATACATAGTTGCTGGATACAGAACGGCAGTAGGAAAGGCCAAACGAGGCGGTTTACGTTTTTATCGTCCTGACGATTTAGCCATCGAAGTCATCAAAGGACTAATGGCATCGGTGCCACAATTAGAAGCCAAAAGGGTAGATGACGTCATTGTCGGGAATGCTGTTCCGGAAGCGGAACAAGGTCTTCAGGTGGGTCGGATAATAGCCGCCAGAGCTTTAGGCATTGAAACGCCGGGGGTTACTGTCAATCGTTATTGTGCTTCTGGTTTGGAAACCATCGCCATGGCTACCGCCAAAATCAGATCCGGAATGGCAGATTGTATCATTGCAGGAGGTGCTGAAAGCATGAGCCTGGTTCCCGCATCTGGTTGGAAAACAGTTCCTTCCTATAATATTGCCAATAGCGATCCAGATTACTATCTGGGTATGGGGTTAACCGCCGAAGCAGTGGCCAAAGATTTTAATATCAGTCGCCAGGCACAGGATGAGTTTAGTTACAGTTCTCACCAGAAAGCCATTGCTGCTATCCAGAATGGATACTTTAAGGAAGGGATTCTTCCAATTGAAGTGGAAGAAGTTTATCTGGATGAAAAACAAAAAAAGCAAAAAAGAAAATTTATAGTGGATACGGATGAAGGGCCAAGAGCAGACACATCCGTAGAGGCTCTAGCAAAATTAAAACCTGTATTTGCAACAGGCGGCAGTGTAACAGCTGGGAATTCCTCTCAAACCAGCGATGGTGCTGCTTTTGTAATAGTGATGAGCGAAAAAATGATGAACGAATTGCAGTTGCAACCCATCGGTCGCTTAGTGTCTTCGGCAGTGGCAGGTGTAGATCCGCGTATCATGGGCATTGGTCCGGTTGCCGCCATTCCCAAGGCATTGCAACAAGCCGGAAGGAGTTTGTCTGATATAGATTTGATAGAACTGAATAAAGCTTTTGCATCACAATCTCTAGCGGTTATTCAGCAAGCTGGACTTGATCCAGATAGGGTAAATATTAATGGTGGTGCCATTGCCTTGGGGCACCCCTTAGGCTGCACAGGTTGTAAACTCACCATTCAGCTATTGGGAGATCTGAAACGTCTTGGTAAAAAATATGGCATTGTTACAGCCTGTGTAGGAGGAGGGCAGGGCATTGCAGGGGTAATAGAAAGATTGTAAAGTATTCCGTTGTTGTTGAGAAGAATTTCTAACGTTAAAGTTGCCCAAAGGCAACTTTTTTTCATATTTACCGTATACCTCATTCTGAACTTTTGCCAAAAAAATCATCTACCACAGTAAACATGATAATTCATTCAAAATGGGGCTGAAGTTATTCTTTTGTCAATCTACCCAGTCCTTTTAAAAAGAATAATTTGGCTGTTAAACCAGGCGTGATCACACTTTGGTTACCGGAAAAATTTTAGAATCAAACCAAATTATTATTAAATCAGGATAGTGGAATGATCTACCTTTGGGAAGGCATTTTTAGAGGATTAAAATTACAAACACTATTAACCTTCAAAGAAAGCAATTTGCTTTTTTTGGGTCTTTGATTTTAATTGATTTTGACATGATTGGCTCTATTTAAGAAGATATGAACGAAGACTCTTAATAAAGCATTAACCCAAAATTCATGGTCATGGATACTATTCCCTCCACAACTCCCGAGCCTGCACAACAACCTAAAAAAACGAATGAAAATATAAAAAGAAAATTGCGCAGGATTTTGGTGAGTACAGTATTTTTTATTTTTGTAAATAATTTTTCACCCGAAAGGGTTACAAAGCCAATCAATGAATTTGTGGAAAGCATGATAACAGGAATGGCAAGGTTAAGTCCTATGAATTTGTGGAAAAGCATCACGGCAAAGGAATATGAACAAGAAGAGGTTGTACGGGTAGGAAATTTTTATGAACGAAGACAGACTGGAGAACTGGGCATTGCGGACAAGGTAATGAATTGGTTGGGTTTTTATTGGTACACAGAATCTGGAAAAGCTTTTTGGATAGGTCGTATTCTGCTGCTGTATGCAATCATAGCAAGTGCAGTCGTTGCTAAAGAGGATTTTGATAAAGCAAGTAATAAGTTGTCGGCAGGCCTATTTTTCCCCATCAATATGCTGATTAAGATTATCCTTTTCCTTTTGGGAGTGGGGGTTCTTTGCCTTATTATTTATTTAGTGTGGATGGTGCTTTTCGCCTTATTCAAAGGTTTGGTCACGTTGGCATTGATCGTACATAGTTCAGGAGAATTTGGAAAGGCCTTTGTAGAAGTGATAAAGGATGAGCTGAAAGACACTTCAAAGAGTAAAGTATTGGCATTCCTGTTTCCTTTTATAAGGAAGCAGAAAAAGGTTCAGTGATTAAAAACCTGACTTTTTATTCTATCCATGAAGTCTCAGCTTATGATTCCGTTGAAGAGAAGACTATTGTGGCAAATTCAATACAAAGATTAGCTCCTGAAAGCATCATCATTCAAAACCGATTTTGATAATTTGAATCAGAGTTTTTTATTTTCCTTAACAACCAAAAGGAACAATAAAAAGTCTATTGTGCAAAATGATTCAATTATGAAAACGAAATTTACCGTACTCGCAATGTTATTATTCCTTTTCGGAGTTACAAATGCTGAAGCACAACGTTATCGCAATTCAGAAAGGTATGCTTATGAAAGAACATCACAGCGTGACTATGATTATGATGATGCCTACGATGATGATTACGATGGTTGTTATGATAGAAAGGTAGTGTATGTAAAGCCTAGACATCATCACCACAAGCATCGTTCGCATTATTATCAAAAACCTGTTGTTTATGTAAAGCCAGGTAAGCACCATCATTACAAACCGGTGCGTAGACCTCGTCCGGTAATGCATGCGTCCGTTTATATCAGATAAAGTAATTATAAAACAGTTCTATATTATGAAGAAGTCTTTTTTTAACAGTACAAAGTTGGCTTTCATGGGCTTGCTGGTAGTTGTGGTGATTGGATTTTCTTCCTGCTTTCCAGGCTATTATGATGGCTATGGGCATCGTTCAGGATATTACGATAATTATTATCCCGGATATTATGGAAATTATCCTAGGATTCGGGTATTCCACAATCATCACTCACATGGGTACTACGGCGGCCAATATTCAAAACCTAGCTACCGGAGGAATTATAGAGGAGGCAGATAGGTTATTGACTGAATACACATGAAAGAAAAGCTATATCAAGTGGGACAAGGCACCTCTTGTTATAGCTTTTTTCTATTTCTTATAATGGGTTGATAGATTGCTAATATTTTTCTTTCCAATACCCTAACCCTTGTTGGCTAGCTGTCCGCATGCTGCATCAATATCCTTTCCGCGGCTGCGTCTCAGGCGAGCATTCACTCTGTTTTTCTCCAGATAGGCCATAAAAGCATTCACTTTTTCTTCTGAAGGTTTAGAGAATCTGGCAAAATCAATCGGGTTGTATTCTATCAGGTTCACTAGGTCAGCAGGCACCTGACGATAAAACTTGATCAATTCATCAGCATCCTGAAGGCTGTCATTGAAATTGTTGAACAGGATATACTCTAAGGTGATCTCGTTTTTGGTTTGCTTATAGAAATAGTTCAATGCTTCCGCCAGCGACTTGATATCGTTGGTGTCATTGATGGGCATAATCTCATGACGTTTCCTATCATTAGCGGCATGGAGAGATAGAGCCAGCTTAAACCTTACCTTATCATCGCCCAGTTGTCGTATTTGTTTCACCACGCCCGCGGTGGAAACTGTTATACGGCGAGGACTCATACCCAATGCTTCTGGGTCGGTAATGCGTTCGATGGCTTTCAGTACATTCCGGTAATTTAGAAGGGGTTCGCCCATACCCATAAAAACGATATTGGATAGCTTTTGACCAAAATTGTCTAAGGATTGTTTATTCAGAATAGCCACTTCATCAAATATCTCATCATAATTCAGGTTGCGCTTCCGTTCCAGATATCCAGTTGCACAGAATTTGCAACTCAGGCTACACCCAATTTGTGAACTTACACATGCCGTTTTTCTCTCTTCAGTGGGTATCAGTACGCCCTCGGTCATGTGTCCTTCGATGGTCTTAAAGCGAGATTTGATGGTTCCATCATCAGAGTATTGTGATGTGTCCACTTGCAAGGCCGGCAGGGTGAAATCCTTTTTCAGTCGTTCCCGCAAATCCTTACTCAGGTTAGACATGTCTTCAAAACTTTGCACTGGTTTTTGCCACAACCATTCCCATACTTGGTTGGTTCTAAATTTCTTTTCACCAATGGTTGAAAAGTATTTCTCTAATTCTACTTTAGCCAGATGTCTAATGTTTTGCTGCTTACTCATTCGGCAAAGATACGAGTGGTTCTTGTAAGCTATGCATCCAAAGGCCAAACCTGTTTATCTTTGCGGCCATGAAAATTTTAATGGTGTGTTTGGGGAATATTTGTCGCAGTCCAATGGCGGAAGGTGTTTTGAAGCAAAAAGCCTATGAAGCCGAGTTGGACTGGCAGGTGGATAGTGCAGGAACCAATGGCTATCATACTGGGGAGCCTCCCCATCATTTATCGCAAAAAGTTGCCCTGCTACATGGGGTTGATATCAGTCAGCAGAGGGCCAATCGTTTTCGGGCAGCAGATTTTGACCACTATGATAAGATATATGCTTTGGCTGAAGATGTGATTGATGACATGAAAAAAATTTCGGGCAATAGGTTTGTAGCGTCCAAAGTAGAATTGTTGCTGAATGAAATCTACCCTGGCCAGAACATGGATGTACCCGATCCCTGGTACGGCACCGAACCCGGATATCATGAAGTGTTTGAGATGATCGAAAAAGCCACAGAAGCCATTGTGAGAAAGGCGTTGGGGATTGTTAAGGATGAATTTTGAATGATGAGTTGTGAATGATGGGTTATGGGGCATGAGTGATGGAGATACAAATTTTCCATTATTATTAAATATTAAAAACAAAGAAAAATTGAAACCAACAATACCACAAGGGACCAGAGATTTTGATGCCACAACAGTGCGCAAACGGCAGTATATTCTGAATACCATTAAAGCAGTTTTTGAATTGCATGGATACCAGCCTTTGGAAACACCTGCTATGGAAAATCTGGAAACCCTAATGGGGAAATATGGAGAAGAAGGGGATAAGTTGATTTTTAAAATCCTAAATAATGGATTGGAAAACGAAGCTAAATATGACAAAACAAAAGCGGGTTTTGAAAATATCCTGGAAGGAAAAAGTAGTAAGGATATTACAGAACGTGCTTTGCGCTACGACCTGACAATCCCTTTTGCACGCTTTGTGGCCATGAATTATAGTCAATTGCCAATGCCTTTTAAGCGTTATCAGGTGCAACCGGTTTGGCGGGCCGACCGGCCACAAAAAGGAAGGTATCGGGAATTTTATCAATGCGATGCAGATGTGGTGGGCAGTAAATCATTGGTGAACGAACTGGAGCTGGTCAATATTTATACTATTGTTTTCAAACAATTACAAGTACCGGTGGAGATCAGAATCAACAACCGGAAAGTGTTGGCCGCTCTGGCAGAATTATGTGGGGGTGCAGAAATGATGACTGCAATTACCATTGCCATTGATAAACTGGATAAAATCGGTATAGAAAAGGTGAAAGAAGAGCTTTTGTCAAAAGGACTTCAGGATCATCAGATTAAAATTATCGAACAGTTCTTAAATATCAGTGGTACCAATGAGGAAAAGCTGACAAAATTAAGGGAATTACTTTCTGATATACAGATTGGCCTAGAGGGTGTGGACGAGCTTGCATTCCTCATCAGCCATTCAAAAAACTCAAATATCCAAAGTCCGATTATCATTGACTCTACACTCGCCAGAGGATTGAATTATTATACAGGTACTATTCTGGAAGTTAAAGCAATAGGTGTCAAGATGGGGAGCATTGGTGGTGGCGGGCGATACGATGATTTAACAGGATTGTTTGGTGTGCCGAACGTGCCTGGCGTAGGGATTTCTTTTGGTGTGGACAGAATATATGATGTGCTGGAGGAACTGCAATTATTCCCTCAGGAAGTACAAACGGGCACCAGGGTCTTGTTCTTCAACCTTGGTGAAAACGAAACTTTGAAAGCACTGGAACTGGCTCAACTCCTGCGTTCTCAAAATATCAATTGCGAAGTATTTCCGGATACCGTAAAGTTTGATAAACAATTTAAGTATGCCGAAAAGAAAGCCATCCCTTATGTGGCCATTTTGGGTAGCAAAGAGTTAGAACAGGAAGTGATTAATATAAAAAAGTTGGATACCGGCAGGCAGGAAACCGTGCCGTTTCATCAACTATCAAACTTTTCCTTTTAGTTTTCCTTTTTATTGGCATCGTCCTGTGCAGCAGGTGTTGTTGAATTTGCGGGTGGTGAAATAACTGGTTCCACAATTGGTTCCAGCTTGGTATGATGCAGATCTTGACCAAATTCTGTGCGATACACTTTTAGTAAGATCAAGAAATAGCTCATGAGCAAAGGGCCAAAAATGAGTCCCATAATGCCGAAAAGATTCAACCCCACAATTACACCAAAAACGGTAATGAGTGGATGCACGTTGCCTAGCTTTTTCAGAATAGTGAAGCGAAGGACATTGTCAATCCCGCCTACGATGATCAAACAATATATGGCCAAAAATATACCGTTTGAAAGATTGTTGGTGGCCAATTGAATTATGACAATCGGAATCCAAACCACCATCGTGCCTACTACTGGCACAATAGTGGCAGCTCCTGTAATCAGACCCCAAAGCAGTGGATTGTCCACATCAAAAATCAGATACCCCAATGCGGCAACTAGTCCCTGACAAAGTCCCAGAATGGGAATGCCCAGTGCATTGGACTTTACCATCATCTTAGTTTCGTCCCAAATGCTTTGTTTATTTTTTTTGCTGAAAGGCATATACACACTGGCTTTCTGCTCTAGTATCCGGCTATTTATCTGCATAAAAAACAAGATGAACAAAGCAGTAGCCAGATTGGCAAATATGCTTCCAATTGAATTGAGTACATTGGGCAATACAGAGGTGAGTTTTGCAATATATCCTGCTAATTCTTTTTCCGACAAATTGATGTTTCGTAGTATGGGCTTTGATGCCATAAAAGTTTTTACAGCATTGAATTTGTCAGCAATTAGTTCCTTGTTGGAGATTAAATTACTTATTTGAGGCACCAATACCTCTACCAAAATCCAAATTGGAATGGCAATGGCTGCCAGAGAAATCAGTATAAAAAGAATACTGGTAAGCGTTTTTTTCCAACGTTTTCGCTCGGTCAGATACAGGTATTTGTTTCTAAAAAGAATATAAAGGGTAATGGCTCCCAACGCACCTGGTAAAAAATAAGATAGGTTGACGAGCAATACATAGCCTATAATGAGGATAATGGAAATAATTATAATCTGACGGAGAATGTCGGCATCTATTTGTTTTAGGTTCATACGTTGGTTTATGTTGATAGTAAAATTAATTGTTAGCAGACAAACCATTTCATAAAAATATTTAGAGTAATTTTCATGCTGACCCGTCCTTATTTTTGATGGGCGATGTGATAACAATAATGGCCAAGGAAAGAAAGCGAAATATCGTGGAGGTTGTAAGTAATTACAGCAAGCGCCTTTTTGGTTTTATTCGCACCAAGGTAAATACTGATGCGGACGCAGAAGATATTCTGCAAGATGTTTGGTATCAGTTGGCCAATAGCACCCAAACCATTGAGGAGATGAGTGGGTGGTTATTTGCCGTAGCCCGAAACAAGATCACCGATCGATACCGCAAAAAGAAACCTGACCTGTTGGAGGATTATCAATACCAAAGTGAAGATGGCGAGTTTCATTTCAGGGATATGGTATTGGCTATAGCCGACAATCCGGAAATGGCGGATTTTAAGGAATTGTTTTGGGAAGAATTGTTTCAGGCCTTGGACGAGTTGCCCCAGGCTCAGAAAGAAGTATTTGTGCTGAATGAATTGGAGGATGTTACACTTCAAAAAATTGCTGATGACCGGGGAGAATCCATCAAAACGATCATCAGCCGCAAACGCTATGCAGTGCTGCATTTGAGAAAAAGAATGCAATACTTGTACAAGGAATTAATGAATTTTTAAAATTGTTTTATCATGAGTTACCGAAAGTGCGGACCACCCAGCTTTATGTTTTTGTTTTTTGCCATTGCGGCTGTTTTTGGCTTAAGTGCCATAGTGATGTGGTTGTGGAATGCCGTTTTGCCGGGTCTGATTCCTGTCCATCCGATAGGCTATTGGCAGGCTATGGGCTTGCTCGTACTATGCAAAATATTGTTTGGATTTCGTGGCTCAGGAGGTGGTAGAAAATTTGGTGGTGGTCATCCTATAGGTGAAAAGTATCAAGGCATGAATGAGGAAGAAAGGCAAAAATTTAAGGAAGAATGGCGGCAAAGATGCCGGATACGATCCTGGAAAATGGATTCAAAAAATGACGAAAAAGCGGAGTAGTAAACTTCGCTTTTTTTTATAGACTAAAAAATCAAAATGGGTAGAGTAAATAAATGAATCCTTCGTCATCCTTCTTATATACCAGGTATAAGAAAAACAATCGAAAACAACTACCTGATGCCTTTCATTGCAATAAAGGTTTGCAAGGCAGTTGTGATAACTCTTAAAAACAAATTAAACAAATGAAACGATCAATTTTAAAACCCATTTTGGCTGGTGTGTTATTAGGCACTGCCATTTTCTTCATACCCTTTTTTGTATTAAGGGTCTTAGTTCTAATCATTATTGTGGGCATTTTGTTTCGACTCTTTGGCCGAAGACGATTTGGATCGGGTTGGCATCCAGGATTTGCTGATAAAATAAGGAATATGAGCAACGAAGAGTATGCCCAGTATAAAGCACGATTTGGACATAGATGCGGAGGCTTTCACAACATGACCCCAGCCCCTGTAGAAAAATAATTCTCTAAAGCAATAAAAATATAAGATATGAAAAGAAAACAAAATCTATGGATCGGCATTTTAGCAGCTACTATTACATTTGGTGCTCTATTTGCATTTGCTGGTGAAAGACGCTTTAATAAATTTTCTGAAAGATCAGGTTGTGAAAATCGTGAATGCCATAAAGGCAAAAATATCAATAATCAGCACCAGCATTTTCAGGAAGGAATGAAGCAGCAATAGAAATCACATCCGGTAACCCTTTTGAAAGAATTGGTCAGGGACTATTTTCTGGCCAATATTTTTCCAACATTATCTTACTTTTTCCGGATTCTTTTTTATATAATCTTCCCAACCCTTTAATCCTTCTGACTTTGGGACTGACGAAGAAAGCTGGTAGTGATGACAAATAGCCACAGCCAAAGCATCTGTAGCATCAAAATATTGAGGAGACTCTTTTAATGCTAAAGTTTGTTGTAGCATTTTCCAAACCTGTTCTTTTGCAGCATTTCCATTGCCAGTTACAGCTTGCTTCACTTTTCGGGGTGAGTATTCTGTTACAGGTAGCTGGTGGTGCATGGCCGCCGCAATCGCCACTCCCTGAGCTCTTCCCAGTTTCAACATGCTCTGCACATTCTTACCAAAAAATGGTGCTTCGATGGCAAACTCGGTCGGGCGATATTGCTCTATCAATTCAACTACTTTCTGATATATAAGATTCAGTCTTTCGTAGTTGTTTTTTTTGGAGGACAACTTAAGGGCATGCATTTCTTTCAACACTACTTTTTTCCCTTTACAAGCAATGATGCTGTATCCCATGATCAGTGTGCCAGGATCAATGCCTAATATTATTTTATCTGATTGTTGCAAACAGGTATTATTTTTACCCACATTGTGAGGGTGAACAAAAATATCAAAATATTCATCAACTATTTCTTGGGGCCGGTTTTGTTTATTTGGCTTGCGTGGTCAGTCTATCAACAAATTCAGGGCCAGCCTGATATTGAGACAGTATTGGTGCAGATAAGAAAGGCATTTGGAAGTTCAAAAATTCTATTATTGTTGTCGGTTATTCTTTTAATGCCTGTGCACTGGAGCCTGGAAACCTATAAATGGATGATGGCTGTCCGCAAAGTGCAAGTGATCAATTTTGCCCGGGCCTTAAAAGCAATATTGTCTGGTATTGCCTTTTCTATAAGCACGCCAAACAGTATTGGTGAATATGTGGGAAGGGTATTGTTTATGGATGATGGCAACAGAATAAAAGCTATTGCCCTAACCGTTGTGGCCAATTTAAGCCAACTTATTATCACCATGCTGATGGGGACAGTGGCTTTGTTTTTCCTAAAGGATAAACTGATTCAGTCGGATTTCCTTTCTGAGCCTATGTTTTATGCAACTCTCAGTATCTCTATTTTTATTCTCATTACATTAACATTAATTTTTTTCAGACTTTCACTGTTCATAAAAATTATTAATAAATTGCCAGCCACCAGCAAATTTGCCTGGGCAGTGGAAGCGGTGGAACATGTGAATGCAACTTTGTTAGTTCGGTTTTTGTCAATATCGGTACTTAGATTTGTGGTTTTCAGCTTACAGTATTTTTTACTTTTCAGATTTTTTGGAGTTGACGTTTCTGTAGTTGAATGTTGGTTAGGTATCAGTGTCATGTTTTTGGTGATGGCGGCCATCCCAACAATCGCTCTTTTTACAGATGTTGGTATAAAGAATGAACTAAGTATAAAGTTGATAGGAATCTTTAGTTCAAACAGTTTAGGTATCAGTCTGACTACTTTAAGCGTTTGGTTTATTAATTTAGTATTTCCGGCTGTTGTAGGCAGTCTGATTATTTTGGGCATGAAAAATATTTTTAAAACAAAAAATGAAAAAAAGCAGGATTAAAATAAATACGGAAGTCCTGGATTCGTTTTTTTGAAACCATTAAAGAAATATAGAAAACTAATGAGAACATTAAAATTGTCAATACTGGCTTTGTTTTTACTAACGGCATTTGGACACATATCACCGGCAGAGCAGGAGTCTACTACCATTGCCAATTGTAGTATTCCGAATACGGCTTTTAAAGCAGGTGAAAAGATAGGTTTTGTCGTTTACTATTCTGCGGCCAATTTTATCAACCTGAGTGCTGGAGCAGGTTCTTTTACCACTACGCTGGAAAAGCTTAATGGAAAGCAGGTATATCACATAGAAGGCGAAGGGCACACGCTCCCTTCCTATGAATGGGCCTATAAAGCAAAGGATACTTACGAAACCTATCTGGATACGGAAACGATGCAGCCACTAAAGTTTGTCAGAAATGTGAATGAGGGAGGATATAAAAAATATCAGAATGTTAGTTTTAATAAATCGGCCAATACCGCCATTAGCAATGAAGGGGTGTTTAAGGTGCCTGCCTGCGTGCATGATGTGGTAAGTGCCGTGTTTTATGCCCGAAATATTGACTACAATTTATTAAAGCCTAAAGTGGATAAGATTCCCATTCAAATATTTCTGGATAATCAAATACATACACTATATGTGCGGTACATGGGTAAGGAAACAATCAATACCCGATATGGTAAATTCAAAGCAATTCGGCTGAAGCCTACTACCATCAAAGGGACAATTTTTAAGGACGAGGATAAGATGACAATCTGGGTTTCAGATGATGCTAATCATGCGCCTGTGCGGGTGGAAAGTCCGATTATAGTAGGAAAAGTGAGAATAGATATGACCAGCTTCGAGAACCTTCGTCATCCAATGACTTCACTGATAAAAAGAAATTGATAGAGGAAACCAATTAACCCCAAAAATGGAGAGGCAGCTATTTGTTGCCTCTCTTTTTATTTCCAGCTCCATTATCAGCACTAATCCTTTTTGGCTCTCAGTGTGAATCCAACAGTAGTACCTACGCCAGGGGTGCTTCTGATATGAATCGTTTGGCCATGTGCTTCAATAATGTGTTTGCTGATGGCTAAGCCTAATCCACTTCCTGTAACATCGATACTGCGTCCGGTTTTTGTTCTGTAAAAACGCTCAAAAATTCTTGGCAGATTCTCTTCGTCTATCCCAATGCCATCATCGCTTATTTCTACTAATATCCTTTTATCATCTGTTCTGTAAATACCTGCTTTTATGCTGCCAGGACTTCGGCCATATTTGATCGCATTCTCAAAAAGATTCAATATTACCTGCCGAATTTTTTCTTCGTCTGCATGCACGGCAATCGGCATTTCGCAACCTTTCTTTATGCTAAAAGTAATATGTCGTGTATCTGCTTTTATGGAAATGCTTTCAAAGGTATCTTTTAATATTTCCTGAATAGTAAAATTGGTTTTAGATATAGAAAGTTCACCACGTTCCAGACTGGAAATTTCATCAAGATCATTTAGCAAGTTGGTCAGTCTTTTTACATTCTTAGATGTTTTACTTAAAAACCGCTTGATAAGTTCCGGATCCTGCTCATCATTATTCAGCAGGGAGTCCACATATCCCTGAATAGCAAAAACAGGGGTCTTGAATTCATGCGACAGGTTTTGTAAAAACTCTCTCCTAAAAGCTTCGTTGGCTTTGAGTTGTTCCATTTGTTGTCGGTTTTCATATGCCCAAACTTCCACGTCATCTGCCACTTCGTTAATGCTTTTTTTGGGAACGATATATTTATAGTACATCTCCTGTCGTTTTGTGGCCTTGGTCTGATAAATGAATTTATAGATGAGTTTTATTTTTCTATAAATAAACCTTTCAAAAACTACCCAAATCATCCAATAGCTTCCAAGCAGTAGGACTATAAATGAAATAAGAGAAAACTGCCATCTGCGTTCTACAATGAATAAAAGAAGGCTTATGGGGATGGAAAGGCCAAGTGCAGTTAAGAATGATAATTGCTTTGGCGTAATATTTTGAAGGTTCATACTGAAATCGTTTTTAGTAAAACAGTATAAAGCGCATTTTGTTATCTATAGTTCAAACTTGTAACCTACACCCTTTACGGTAGTAATACAGTCTAGGTCTAATTTTTGTCTGATTTTCCTGATGTGAACATCTATGGTTCTGTCGCCCACTATTACATCGTTGCCCCAGATGGCATTCAGTATTTCGTTTCTCAAAAATACACGTCCAGGTTTTAGAGCCAGTAAATACAATAGCTCGAATTCTTTTTTGGCGAGCAGTATTTCTTTGTCATCTATCTGAACTACAAATTTTTCAGGATCTATCGAAATATTACCCACCTTAATGGTCTTTGTGTCTTCCTTCTGAACACGTCGCAGAAGCGCAGCTACGCGACTCACCAGCACCTTTGTACTCACAGGTTTGCTCACATAATCATCCGCACCCGTTTCCAGTCCCCGTACCTGAGTTACCTCATCGTTGAGTGCAGTTAGAAACATAATGAGCGTTTCCTTAAAGGCCGTCTGGCTTCTTAAAATCTGACATACCTGCACTCCTGTTTTCTTGGGCATCATCATGTCCAAAATGATAAGATGAGGTTGATGCTTAAATGCTTTATCAATAGCTTCATCTCCGTTGGATGCTGTGATAACTTGGTATCCTTCTTTCTCCAGATTGTAAGAAAGAATTTCTAAGATATCGGGTTCATCGTCAGCAATTAATATTGTAAAGCCCTTTGTTTCCATTTTAATACGCCAGATTTTTTATTAAGCCCATATCAGTAAAAAAAGAATTAGTTTTCTGTATCCTTTTTTTCCTGGTGCAGATTTAATATTAATTTAATAAAAAATTAGGGCAAACCTAACTGTAATTTGGGGATCCATGAAATGAAAGAACCTTGATATGGCATACTTAATAATAAATTAATATTCATCGGTCAGACTCTATATGACTATTTTCAGTAAATGGATTTACCCAAAATCGGCTTAATTATTGCTATGGCTTTGTCTGTAATATAATAAATACGAATAAATTTGTTACTATAACCATTTGCCATGAACTTATTGTTTCTACATATTAAACGCATTCTTCCATTTCTTTTCTGTTTATTTATTTGCACTCAGGTAGATGCCCAGTTTTGGAAACGGAAAAAGAAAAAGAAAGTGGAACCTGTTCAGGCTGTTATACAAGGCATACCCAATTACCCGATTGCTTATAACCGAAAGCCCTACCATGAAAAAATTGATAAGGCTCAGATTGCTTTATTGGCTGCCGATGGGCATGCAGATAGTGTACTTGCCCTTACAAAAGATAAACTAAAGAATGACAGTCTTACCCTTGGTGTTCTGGAAGGAGTGGACTGGGCGCAATATGAAATAGAAAAAGCCGCCAATATTGATGCCAGACTAAAAGCTATCTATCTGAACGGACTGGTTGATATATTAAATTTTTTGAAAAAGGCCCCCAGAAAAAAAGGAGCTCCAATCAACTGGCTGCCACAAATCGCCACCACTTATCGAAAACTTATTGCAGCGAATGCCAATAAGGAATCAATTGCACCCATTGTAGAACCATTGCCTTATGATGTGGCCCACACTGCCATGCTTCCCGAAATATTTAAAGAAAGCATTGGGTATGATGATGCACGCATTAGCCTGATTTTAAAAGTGGCTAACAGATATCCAAACAGAACCTTTGAAGCACTAAGATCCTATCCAGATGTGCCTTTTGCGGATAGCCTGATCAGGGTGATCGGACATAAACATCCGGAGCTGATCTATGACTATTCGCAAGCCAATAATAAGTTTAGCCAACTGATTCAAAATATTCAGGACGACCCGGTAATTACCACCACAGTAGCTATGGCACGCAATCCTAATAAGGGTGGACAATTCTATTTTCCTTTTTTAGATAATATTGTAAATGGTAAATTGACCTTAGCTGATATTGATAAGGCCAGAAAAGATCCGGTACTTTATTTTAGACTTTTGGTTAAAACACAAATAGACTATACCCGCCGACAACTCAATGGCGATACAGCCATTGGTGCTGAAAGTGTAATTAAGAAGCTTCAGCAAAAAGCAAAGGATGATTTTACGGCACAGATAAATGGACTTCATGAGCAAAGTGATGGCGTTAGGTTTAGATGCCTGCAACCCCTCACTGCAGAAGAGTTGTATTATGTAGCCGTGCTGACAGATGGACTGATATATACGAGCAGTTACACCAATGGTGTTTATCCATTAATGATGCGCAAGGCAGGAAACAAAGGCGATGAAATGCTGAGGAGATTAAATTTCGATCACTATAGAAAGTTTATCAGCCAGGCTGCCGCTTACAACAAATTGAAAAACTTTCTGAGCTCATTTAAGGATCAGTCAGATGCTACCGATTTGATGAAAGCGTTCGTTTCAGGTCTGGAAAAAAGCGAAGGGTTGGAAGATGGTGTGGATGTGGCAGATTCTTATGCTAGTGTATCGGAAGAAATGCCTGAACTGGCAAAAGATATGTTGGTAAATGTGAAAAACAATCTGGATCGAAATGAGGAAGCCAAAGACGAAAACGGAGTGGCGATTTATGATATTTTGTATAAACTTTTTCAATCGGCAGATACTGACCGAAATGTGGATCTGACCAAAGAACTGGGCATTCCTCCCGTGTACAATGTGCCTTTTTCATCGCTGGTCAATGAGAAAGGTGATGTAATATGTCAGGTGTTTTTTTATGGCGACCGCGATGGGCAGAATATTTTTAATGGCTTCTTGAATATGTTCGGTGGAGGCAACTGGAAAATAGATGGCAGCAACAAACAATGGGTGCTGATCAAATCGGTAAAAGGTCAGCCAGTATATATTTATGCCAATCGCCCTCTGGATGAAAATAAAGGACTGGATGATAAAGCGCAACGGGCATTGAACGACTATCTGTACGTGAAGGACCTGCGTCCCACTATTACTATTCACAGAGGTCATAGCTATTATGCCGAATCCACCATAAAGTATATGGCGCCATCCTCCCGTCTAGTTTTCATGGGTTCCTGTGGAGGCTTTAATCTCATTGACCAGATATTGAAAAAATCGGATGATGCACATATCATCGCTTCCAAACAAATAGGGCGAACCTCCATCAACAAGCCATTTTTTTATTTACTTACCGATAAGTTAAGAGCAGGCGAAAACATAGACTGGATTCCATTTTGGAAAGAGTTTAAAAAAAGAGCCAATGTAGCAGGGTTTGAAGATTATATTCCACCCTACAAAAACCTGGGAGCTATATTTATCAAGGCATACAAAATAGAAACAGGCGAAACGGATGTATAGACAAAAAATTTTAGAACGATCATCCTTTTGGGAATAATCACAAAATAGCTTGCCATTCCCATCATCACCATTTTCAATTGCTGGCGGGTTAATACTTCTGCGCCTTCTAAATTAAGAAGATTTAGTTTTAATTTTTTCATTGTAAAAAAATTTAAAGTGTTTTTAAAATGGGCTTCGTAAAAGTATTACTGCAGATTCACCTCTTTGAAGCGTGATCAAACACAAAATTAGAAGGCGTCGTTCAACTATATTGGGGGAGCTTACACTCTCCAAAAAAAACACAGATGTATTTGTCCTCCGGCATATTTTCGAGCGGGCAGACCTTTAGCACAAAGGCTAAATAAAACAACTACAGTTCAGCTTTTCACTCTTTTTCAATCGAAGCCGTTCACCCGATTTCTCGGCAATTTGTTTGTTGGTAACAGCACCTCTAGTGCGTTACATTTAGTTTCAAATTTCCCCCAAGTCCTTGTCTTATAATTCTCATTAAAGTCGAAAGTCTGATATCGCTTGCGTTATTTTCAATTCTTGAAATATAAGTTTTTGTGGTACCACATTTTTCTGCAAGCTGTTCTTGAGTTAAACCTTGTTCTTTACGAAGTTCCTGAATCATTGCCCCCAATTTAAAAGCTTCAAATCCTTCCTCGTATTGTTGTCTTTCAGGTGTTCCTTTTTTTCCGTATTGTTCGTCCAAATGTGCGGAAAAGGAGGTCAGTTTTTTATTTATTGTTTTGTTGTTCATCAAAATATTGTTTTTTAAGTTTCTCTGCTAATTCTAATTCTTTTTTTGGTGTTTTCTGTGTCTTTTTTTGAAATCCATTTACCAATACAATTAAATTCCCTTTGTCAAAAAAGCTAAAAACTCTGAATATGTCCGAACCAACTTCTACCCGAATTTCAAAAATTCCTGTTGAGTTAGTAATATGGTCAAAATACTTTTTAGGTACTTTTTCAACAGTTGCAATTAGTTGTAATGTCCAGTTGAATTTCTTTTTAACTTCTGGTCGCAACTTTTCAAAAAAGACCAAATAGTGATTTTCGTAGTAAAAAATGTGCCTTAAAAAGTTATCATCCATTGGCGAGTTTCAAATTTTGTTGTCGCTTACAAAGTTAGCTAAATAGATAACAATATCTAAATTTTTCATTGAGTTTTGATTTTGAAGTAGGCCGGATCGTGTTGTCGCCAACCGATGGCTCCAATAGTATGACTGACGGCATCAACAATGCTGACATTAAATTCGCACCTGCCCGCAAACTCTTTTCGAATGTGTTCTTTTCTTTCAGTACGGGCAGCAAGATTGATAATGAAGGTAGGGAGTGACACTAAATTATTATTAGATGAAAAAGCATTAGCTTCCTTTTCCTTAACTATTTGCATGCTGATTTTGGGTTAAAGATTAACAAATTGATAGTTATGGTTTGTGAAAGCAAGAAAAGTTTTAATTCATTGCATCTGTTGGTTAATATTTGAACGCCTACCAGATTCAGAAGGGTTGGTTTAGCATTTCACTTTGTTGACCTGCCGGACATTTACATTTTGTGCTACACGATTCACCTGTGTTGGTACCACTTCTTCCACTTCCCCCCATCACCATTTTCAACTGCTGCCTTGTTAATACTTCTGCGCCTTCTAAAATAAGAAGGTTTAGTTTTAATTTTTTAAACAATCGCTTTTGCTTCATTATTACTCGATTTTAAATGCACTTTAAAGCATTTTCAAAAACAAAGCTACAACCCTCCGTCGCAGTATATTTGCGACGAAGATTTTTTTATGTCTTATTGAGAATAGATTAAATATGCTTGAAGTGCTGATAATAAAATGACTCGCTTCCTTCACAGCATCTTCGCTAAGCTGGTCGGGTGTTTGGGGAACTTTGTCCTAAATTATATCTATATTTTTTTTAGTTTTAGGTACTGATCTATTTCGGTTAAAATAGTTTCTGTTTCTCCCCGTAAAACAATTTTCCCATCTGGATCAATTAAAAATGTAGTAGGGAATGCAGCAACTTTATAATCCCATAATACTCCCGTTTTTCTAATATTTCTGTGCACCCATAATTGTGGCCAAAGAAGATTTTTTTCCTGTATAAGCGTTTTAAGTTTTGCGGTATCTTTTGGCAAGTCCGCTGCTATACTTAAAAATAAAACATTTTTATACTTTAAATGCAAGTCTTTTAACGCAGGTAGTTCTTTAATACAGGGATAGCACCAACTGCCCCAAAAGTTTATTAGTAAATAGCTCTTTCGTTTTTCTCTCAATACAAATTGATCCCCACTCATTATATCTCTTCCTTCAAATAGAGGAGCTGTGGATCCTATGTAGGCTTCATACTTTGTTTTCTCTACTAAATTCAGATATAAAGTATTATTGCTAATACTATCAATTTTATAACGCCCGTTGTTAAACTCCAACAATTGTGATGATTTATAAGTAAAAGGGCGATAATTAATATTGTTTTTGTTTATAGTGGACTGAATTACTATATCGAAAGAATCTTTCTTATAAACGAACATGTGCCTGTTAATCAAATTAAAGACAAACTTATTTTTACCTGTTTGATACACCCCTTCCTTATATGATTGAAAATCAAGCCTGGTACTTTTCAATGTGTCTGCATGATCCGAATAAGAATAAATAACAGGATTTAGGTATGCATAAGCGTTAATCCTATAGGGGACAACAATTGGCTTTAGAATTTTTCCATTATAATATTCAAAATTTGCATATACTATCGGATATTCCCTTCTTTTGTTAGAAGTGTCAAAAATAAATTCCTTATCATCATCGAATCGACCATTATTATTGGCATCCATAATAAAATGAATTCGGTCTTTACTATCAACAGCATCTAAAAAAGCAATAGAATTTTTGGGTACTGGTTTGTATAATACATAAGAAGTATCTCTATACTTACCAAGCCAGGCTCTTGCCTTATCTTCTGGTACATTCTCTAAAATCATATCTTCCACTTCATCTTGCACACTGTAAAAAGATATTCTTTTTATTGCATATTTTTTATATTTCAAACTATCGAATCCCGTATATATATTTGGATTTTTCATTTTTTGACCTAAGATAGTTTCCTGTGCGTTAAAGCCAAAACCAATTTTGTCAACTAATTTTATCTTGATACTTTGACAAAAAGAGGTATCAAAAATAAACCAGCATAGCGCTAAAAATATTATTCTATTCATGCAGATGTTTTTTGAAAAATTAAAACAACTATTAGAGCCTGTTTAAGTTCATTCAATGGTTTCTTATTGAAATTTTTCCGATAGTGGTATCCTACTCCTACATACCGATAGTTACAGAACACCTCTGCCCATTCAAAAATTTCTGAATACGAAATCTCATCAAAAAAATTTAAACAGGCTCTTTTGTAATACAAAACCTGATGACCCATTGGTTCTTCAAAAGTTCATATTGACTTTGATGAGTAAAATCTAAAAATATTATAGAATGTATGTTATCCTTAAAAACGAGTACAATCACCTTCACTCAATGAGCAATTATATTGAGTACCAGAACATTTGATCCAATTACCATCAGAAATTTCACACACTGTACAAGGATATACCACAACCTCGGGCAAAACCACACCATCGCGAACTATATAGCCGTTGGGGCATTTACACATTGTACTACAAGAATCTCCTCCTCCATCTCCACTTCCCCCCATCACCATTTTCAATTGCTGCCGGGTTAATACTTCTGCGCCTTCTAAATTTGCAAGGCCCAATTTTAATTTTTTCATTGTTTCAAATTTAAGTGGTTTAAAAATTTGCTTCGCAAAAGTATTACTGCAGGTTAACCATTTTGAAGCGTTATCAAACACAAAATTAGAAGGCGTCGTTCTACTATATTTGGAATGAAAGGTTTTTGTGTTATTATTTTGTTAAAGAAATTTGGCGTTTTTTGTTTCTAATAAGGCTATAAGTTCGCCCTTCTCCCTAATTATTCTTTAAACCGGAGAATCAGTTTTTTTGATTACGAATTCAATCGAGCCATAGTTTCCACCCATTTTGTGTGTAGGCAGATTCAAGTTTTGCAAATTAGCCAAATGCTTCGCCTCTTTTACGCAGTAATTGCAAAGTGGGCTGACGTTTGCAGAAAGAACTACAACCCGTAAAAACTGATTTCCCATTTTGGTAACTTTTAGTTTACCTTTGAAAAAACAAAAAATTTGAGAGTTATTGCCAGAAAGATGCTAAAGGAGTTTTGGGAAAAGCACAAGGACTGTGAGCAACAACTCAAAGCATGGTTTCGGGAATGTTCTAAAGCTCAATGGTCAGACCCCAATGAAATAAAGACGGAGTATCCTGACGCAAGTATTATAGGCAACAACAGAATCGTATTCAATATTAAAGGCAATTCCTATCGCTTAATTGTGAAAATAAATTATGACTATAAATTGATATGGATACGTTTTATTGGAACCCATTCGGAGTATGACAAGGTAAACGCAAAAACTACTTAATGATGAATATCAAGCCTATCAGAACAAAGAAAGATTATGAGCAAGCATTAGTTCGACTTGAAGAAAGTTTTGATGCAAAGAAAGGAACTACCGATGGCGATGAACTTGAAATACTAAGCCTCCTTATAGAAAAATATGAGAGTGAAAAATTTCCTATTGACTTACCCGACCCTGTTGAAGCTATAAAATTTAGAATGGAACAAATGGGTATGACACAAACGGACTTAGCGAATATTGTGGGACAAAAAAGTCGTGCCAGTGAAATTTTGAATCGTAAGCGAAAGCTTTCCTTAGAAATGATAAGACAATTGAATCAGCAATGGCATATTCCCACAGAGGTTTTGGTGCAAGCGTATTAACTAAAAATGTTCTTTTGCCAAAATCGGTGGCTTGGGCTAAGGCAATATTCTTATTGAAAGCTATGAGGATGAATTTTGGAGTACCGTTTAAAAAAATCTTCAACAAATTGGTATAGTTCCTCAATATTCTCAGCTCTTAAAACTATTTTGCCAGTTGGATTCACAATAAAATAAGTAGGAATTCCTGGGATCTTTAGTTGCCGGGTAAGATTAGTTTTTATCCCCTTTGTATTCCAGGTTTTTGAAGATAGAATATGAATCCAAGATCCAATGGAGTCTTCCTTTACGGCGGCCTGCCAATTGCGAGCATCTTCATCAAGAGAAACACTTACAATTTCCAAACCCTTGCCTGCAAACTTTTTGTAGAGGTCTTTAAGTTGTTTACTATCCTCTCTACAGGGCAAACACCAGCTTGCCCAAAAATCCAATACTGCAATTTGTTTTTCTTTAAAGGATGGAAATTCAAATTGGTTATTTTTCAAATCAATTGAATAGAATGGTGGAATACCAAATCCCATTTGCGTTTCTCGAAGTTCGTACTCGTAGAGCATGCTTTGGAGAAGGCTACCGTAGTAGCTTTTTTGCTGATAAGGAGATAACACTTTAATTATTTCTCCAAGTTCTTTCTTTGAGAAATAATCAGAGTAGGTGTATAACAAAAAAAGCACTTGAGTTTTGTGACTGATTAGCCAAACACCAATTGATAATTTTTTCTTTCAAAAGATTTTTATTGGTATTGTGATCAATAGAATCAATGGATTTCTTAAAGTTTAGCACTTCTCTATCGGTGAAATTATTCAAATAAGTTAAGTTCTTTAAACTATCACCAGATAAAGAAACTATTAAGTTTTTATCCTCCAAATTGATCTTATACTCTTTTGATAAAAAAACATGGTTCTTAATGTCCCGAACCTTTAATTGTAAATCGGCTCCAGTAAAATAGCCTTCCACTTTTCCATTTAGGGTAAATGAAGTTCCATTTACATGTATTTTGTTTTTTAATATTTTCCCTTTTGAGTTAAAGTAAGTCAAGGTGCATGTACCCTTTACCCTACGATCAACTTTTACTTCAATAGAAAAGGGCTTCTCCATAAAAGGTTTGAAAAGAAAAAAAACATACATCAGTCTTATGAAAACTAAGCTTGTCATCATAACCAAATATTAAATAATAAAGGCTCTTGGGGAACCTTTATTATTCTTGTATAATTTATTTATAGCAACGTCTTGCCTCTTCGTCCGTATGACATTTGCAACCCTTTGGGCATCCGGTATTGTTCTTTCCCTTGCAAGTGTAATTATCACAATTCACCTCTCCATCGCCACCATCACCATCATCCCCACTTCCTCCCATCACCATTTTCAATTTCGACCTTGTTAATACTTCCGAGCCTCCTAAATTTGCAAGGCCCAATTTTAATTTTTTCATTGTAAAATTTAAAGTGTTTTTAACGAGGCTTCGAGCAAGAAGCAATTCAGGTTAAATACATTTAGTTAAGATGGTTTCACAAGGTTTAAAATAAAAGATAAGGAGCTGAAAAGAAGAACCCCATTTTCAGTTGCAAGTAGGTATAGTTAATAATTTTAATTCAATTCTGGGTTGATAAATCAAAATATCTTTTCTTATTGTTGTTGTTGCATTTGTTCCATAAATATGCGATAGGAATTGCCTGAAGTTTTTTCGGGTTGGTTGTTGGTTGAATAGGCAACCAGATTTTCATTCTTAATTTCTTCTATCATTTCCATTTCATTATTGTTAATGGATACCGAAACTTCCAGTAGGTGATCGGAAGGACCTTTGTAGGTTCCTTTTACTGGCGTACAATCAGAAAAATTTCTGCCTACCGCCAGTCTGATATGTCGTTCGTTGGCAATACAATTATTGGTGGGGTCCAATCCAATCCAGCCTATGTTTGGAACAAATGCTTCCACCCAAGCATGGGTAGCACCCACACCCCTGAACTCATTGTTTTTTGGACAAATATAACCGCTTACATATCTGGATGGAATACCAATACTCCTTAGTATCAATAAAAGAAGATGGGCAAAATCCTGACAAACACCGGCCTTTAACCTCCATATTTCCTCTACACTTGTTTCTATACTGGTGATGCCTTTTTTGTATTCAAAGTGCTCGAATATATAGGTTGAAAAATTTAAGGCATTCTTAAACGGCGTTTCATGAATATCAAAAACCGAATTGGCAAAAAGCAAAAAATCTTTTGTCTTTCCAAACGATTCACTTTGCAAAAAATCTACATAAGGATATTGCTGCCTAAAAGAAGCCAACTGATCCCATTGTAGGGAAGCCGTCTCTTTGTCCTCTGGTAAATCTCTTGCGCTGGCTATAATTTCCACATCAGAAATGATCATTAATTCCTGATGAGGATGAACAATAGAAAACAATCCAATTGTATTGCCAAAATAGTCTATAAATGTTTCTATCTGCGGATTGGTAGAAATAGAAATTTTATGGCTCATTATTTTTTGAACTTTATCCTGAATAGGATAAAGCATTATTTGATTAATACATTCCCTGGCCGGGCTATTATAAGTGTATTTGGTCTTATGGGTTATTTTATAAACTGGCATTTTGGCTATAAAAGTTTTTGTTATCATTAAAGGCTTCAACACCCCCTAATATCCAAAATAATTTGTACTAAGTGATTGGGCAATTTGGTAAAAATCTGTACGGGTGGTAATGAGTAGTTGGTGAATATTGGATCCCTGACTCAGGTCGATGTTTACGTATTTTAAATTGTTCAACGCTTTGCCAATATTGAATTCCACCTTCTCAAAACTTTCTGATGTGCTTGCCGTTTTCATTCTTCTAAAGTACCGGTTTATGTGGGTGATACAATACATGACAGAGTGTGCAAAATTTTCATCAAATATTATCTGATTCATGATGGATGAAGCTTCTGCTACTCCTTTGGAATTTCTTAAATACGCTTCATAACCGGATAAAGAATATAGTAGGTATCGTAACGGCGGAATAGAAGATTCTAGATTGATTTCATAATTAATTTCTTTCAACATGATTTCTGTGGCTTCCATAGTTATAATAGCTCTTTCCAGAAATCTGCCCAGGTTCAAAAAATTATTAGCCTCTCCTCTTGGCATGGTAATTTCTATAGTGCCATAAAGAAAAAGACTATGTTTAATTAAGGCATCCATGGCAGTAATAGGATCCTCGTTCAAAATCATTTCTGATATATAGGGGTCGCGAATAAGATGGTAATAGGAATTGAGATGATGCCACATTTCCTTAGTAATATTATCCTGAATTGATTTTGCATTTTCTCTTGCACGGGTAATATTGTTTATTAAGGAAGATTCATTATCCTTGTCCAGCATCACGCGCTTTAGTACTAATCGGGAATCGTTCTGAATTTTTCCGATATCCGAATCGGAAAGGCAACCAAAAGTTTCCAATACTGTTGTCCAATTGTACTTTTTCATTTCGTCCTGGGAGGCAACATAATTGGTTCTTAAAACTCTCAGCAAACCATTGGTTCTTTCCATATATCGCGCCATCCAAAATACAGATTCGGCTACCCTGCTTAACATATTTTATTTCTTGAATAAATTAATAAAATCTAATTATTTCGACAATACCCATGTGTCCTTACTGCCTCCACCCTGAGAAGAGTTTACTACCAAAGAACCTTCCTTTAAAGCCACCCTGGTTAGGCCACCAGCTACTATGTCAATACCATCTGGGCCATAAAGCGCAAACGGCCTAAGGTCCACCCTTCTGGGTTGAAGTTTGCCATCAATATAACAAGGGGAGGAAGATAAATTTATAATAGGCTGTGCAATAAAATTTCTCGGGTCTTCCAATATGGCCGTCTTAAATTCATTCATTTCCTGCTCAGTAGCTTTATTGCCAATCAGCATCCCGTACCCGCCAGACTCATTAGTTTTCTTAATAACCATGTTAGACATATTGGCAAAAACAAATGAACGGTTTTCCGGGACACTCAGGTCATAGGTAGGCACGTTTTTTAGAATGGGTTCTTCGTTCAAATAATACCGTATCATTTCCGGTACATAGGCATAAACCGCTTTGTCATCGGCCACTCCATTGCCCATTGCATTTACTATAGTCACGTTGCCCTTTCTATAAGCCCAATACAAGCCAGGTACTCCTAAAATGCTGTCGGGTCTAAAAGTAAGCGGATCTATAAATTCATCATCAACCCTTCGATAAATCACATCCACCTTTTGAAGACCTTTGGTGGTTTTCATAAACACATGATGGTTTTCTACCACCAAATCGCGTCCTTCCACCAACTCTATTCCCATGAGCCTGGCCAAAGTAGAATGTTCGAAATAGGCTGAATTATATACCCCCGGAGTGAGCAAAACCACGGTTGGATTACTGTGTTGTTTGTTGGCCAGAGCCAACAAGTTCTTTAACAACAAAGTGGGATATTCTTTTACGGGTTTTACATTGTTTTGTGGAATGAGGTTGGGAAATATGCGTGTAGTAATACTTCTGTTCTCTAACATATAGGACACACCGGATGGTGTTCTCAAATTGTCCTCCAGTACAAAGAACTGGCCATCCAAATCTCGTATCAAATCTATCCCCGAAATATGAGAATAAATATCGAAAGGCACATCCACATTGACCATCTCTCTTAAAAACAAAGGACAGGAATAAATGAGGCTGGCAGGCACTAAGCCGTCCTTGATGATGAACTGCTGATGATAAACATCTTTTAAAAAAATATTAAGGGCCTTTAATCTTTGCCTGATGCCTGATTCAATGATTTGCCATTCGGCATTTTCAATAATTCTTGGAATAATATCAAACGGGAATATTTTTTCTACCCCTTCATTATCGCTATAAACTGTAAATGTAATTCCCTGAGCCATAAAAAGTTTTTTGGCCAGTTCGTCTTTGGAACTCAACTCCTCAAAACTCAATTTTTCGATGGTTTCAACTACATTTTTGTATCCAGTTCTTACTCCTTCATTGCTCAATAGCTCATCCCATAAATCAGGTTGTATATGATAGGACTTTAGAATTTCCGGTAGATTCATTGCTCCTCATTTTTCTTACAAGTGAAATAAATACAAAATACTCAATGAATATATATAAATCAGGTAGATAAATCAAAAATGGTTTTCAGGGCAAACGCATCCAATTTGTATTTTTTATGAGTAATGTCACTCCTTCGGAGTTTTTTCGGCTGGGTTACGCTTGTTTTTATAATCCGGCCAGCCTTTCAGGCTTATTTGCAAACCCCAAAGGGGTAAAATAATTATAAGAATGTGTAAAAATATCCGCTTTGAACCCTGAAAGGGTGGCAATATTTGTTCGGTCAGTTGGCATTTAAGTTGAAATTTAGATGCGTTTACCCTGAAATGGTTTTGTATCAAAGTTTTCTGTTTCATAAATTTAAGTAGGTTTGATGCATGAACGAATTACCATCCATTTCCTTTCAGCGGGCTGAACAGATAAAAGAATTTCAGGAAAAAAGACTGGCCGAGTTGCTGGCTTATCTGCAAACCCATTCCACGTATTATCAAAAATTATTTAACCAAAACAGGATTGATACTGGCGAAATAAAACAGATTGAAGATCTGGTAAAAATTCCACCCACAGAAAAAGAACATCTTCAGCAACACAATACAGATTTTCTTTGTGTGGCCAATAATAAAATTATCGAATTCACTGCCACATCCGGAACGGTGGGAAGCCCCGTAACCATTGCACTTACGGAAAATGATTTAAAGCGATTGGCCTACAATGAGTACAGCTCTTTTGTTTGTGCCAATGGAAATTCCGAGGACATTTACCAGTTAATGCTGACACTGGATCGACAGTTTATGGCCGGCATGGCCTACTATAGCGGCATTCGTAAACTGGGTGCAGGCGTGGTACGTGTGGGGCCTGGCGTGCCTTCCTTGCAATGGGAAACCATCGAAAGACTAAAGGCCACGGCTATTGTAGCTGTGCCTTCTTTCATAGTTAAATTGATTCAGTACGCCGAAGATCATCATATAGACATTAACCAATCCTCCGTTACCAAAGCCATCTGTATTGGCGAAAATATTAGAAACGAAGATTTGCAATTGAACATTCTGGGAAAAAGGATTTCCGATAAATGGAACATTCAATTGTTCTCTACCTATGCCTCCACCGAAATGCAAACCGCCTTTACTGAATGCGAAGCCGGACAAGGTGGGCATCTTAATCCGGAGTTAATCATTGTGGAGTTGCTAAACGAAGATGGTAATCCTGTACCGGATGGCCATCCCGGCGAGGTAACGATTACCACTCTGGGGGTGGAAGGAATGCCTTTATTAAGATACAAAACTGGCGATATTTGCAAGGCATTTCAGGAGCCTTGTACCTGCGGCAGAAACACCGTTCGGCTTTCGCCAGTGATTGGCCGCAAAAAGCAGATGATAAAATACAAAGGCACTACTCTTTTTGCACCGGCATTGTTCGAAATCATTCATCGTATTGATGCCGTTAAGGAATACGTAGTGGAAGTATTTAGCAATGAAATAGGCACCGATGAAGTATTGCTGCATATGTTGCCTGTAAATGATTTGGAAGAAACACACAACAAAATAAAAGCCAATCTCCAGGCTCGGTTAAGAGTAACACCTCAAATAAAATACTTAGATGCAGATGCCATGCAAAAACTTCAATTTCCCGAAGGCGTTCGCAAGCCTTTGAAGTTTATTGATAAAAGAAAGTCTAATGGAAATGGGCAATGAGGGAAGACTTTTATAAACAGTAAAACAGCTTAATAAGCATACAACAACTTTTGATTATAACCATCCAAATTCAGTTGTATCAGGTTGGTATAAGGCAATTGAAGTTGGGAAATATCAAAAGAAAAAGTTCTCACTGGCAATGCTTCACATGGCTCAGTATTTTTTAATGTCAGCTTAATCATCCTTTGTGGTGGATTGGATTTGGCTATGGAAGAGGCATCCACCAGTGTAGCCTGCCAGGTAGTGCCACTGCACCCCCCACTTTGAATGGTAATATGAATACAGTTTCCCGACAGTGAAACGCTTTTAATGACAAATTGATCCGTGCTTATACCTGCAAACAAATCAGCATCAATTATTACTTTTTCCTTGCAATCAGCATTTGCGTTCTGACTATGTTTTTTGCATCCCAATACCAAAGGGAACAATAGTATGAGGAGCCAGATTTTTGACATATTGTCTGTTTTTATTTTAGGACGTATAATATTATAGAATTGCAACCTAAAAATGAATGGTGATAAGGAAATATTTTCCCGATCTCGTAAGTTGTTTTTCCCGATATAGTAAATCATTGAGAGATCATAATGTGATTTTTGTCGCTCATTGAAGATCAAAATAATGAAGGTTCCCTATACTTACTTTCCAATACTTTTTTTAGCACTCTTATGCGTTAGCAAAGCCAATGCGCAGAAAGACACTATTGTTACGCTTAGCAATATTACGGTATCCACAGGGCAGTTCCGTCCACAAACGGTTAAGAATTCGGTGTATAAAGTAAAAGTGATTTCTCAGGAGCAAATACAAGCCAAAGCCGCAACCAATCTAATTCAGGTACTCAACACAGTGACAGGAATCAATATGAGTAATGATAATACGCTGGGGGTCACAAATATTGAACTGATGGGTATGAGCGGACAAAGTGTAAAAGTGCTGTTGGATGGAATCCCCATTGTAGATAGAAATGATGTGAAAGAAAGTCTCAGTCAAATGGATATCGAAAGTATTGAGCGGATAGAAATTGTGGAAGGCCCCATGAGTGTGTTGTATGGTTCCGATGCATTGGCGGGGGTGATTAATATCATTACTAAAAAACAAACCGGAAAGCACTTCAGAGCTGGCTTGCGGATTCAGGAAGAAACAGCCGGAAAAGAGTACAGTCTGTTAGGAAACAAAGGACTGCACCTGCAGTCGGTAAATGCTTCCTATGGAATCAATACATTCTTTTTTAATGGAGGCCTTACCCACAATGATTTTCAGGGATTTGGCGGAGACGACTACGGAAGAGCCAAAAGTTGGAAACCCAAGGAACAATATTTGGGAAACATTTTAGTCGGACACAGAACAGAAAAGAATACAATATATTATCGTCTGGAAAGTTTGGATGAAACCATTGCCTCCAAGGGTGCCATCAATATGGGGACTTTCAAAGCCTTTGATCAGCGATTTATTACCCGTAGGTGGTTACATCAATTACAGGACGATTGGAACATAAGCCCAAAATTTAACCTTAGTTCCTCTTTTTCTTATACCAACTATAACCGAAGAACCAGAAGCACCCGCCACGATTTCACACTCGGTACCGATCAACTGACTACCGGTTCAGGAGAACAGGATACCGCAAAGTTTAATACCCTTTTTTTTAGAACCCTGGGATTGATAAAAATGAATGATAAGATGGCATTGCAAACTGGCATAGAGTTTAGTCGAAATGCGGCATCTGGTGCTCGCATAGAAGGCTCACCGGTCATCAATGATTTTTCTCTTTTTGCCTCGGCAGAGTGGAAACCCGTTAGCTTCCTCAATATTCGTCCAGGTCTTAGGGTGGTAAAAAATTCTCTATATGATGCACCTCCAATTGTGCCGGCCATCAGTACCAAATGGAAGATTTCTGAAAAACTAGACATGCGATTGTCCTATGCTCATGGGTTTCGGGCACCAGCACTTAGAGAATTGTATTTTGATTTTATTGATGCCAATCACACCATACTCGGCAACAAAAACCTAAAAGCCGAAACTTCAAAAAGTATAAACAGTTCACTAAACTGGGGCTATGGTCAAAAGGATTTTAAGGCAATGGCTATCGTGAGTGGTTTTTATAACATATTTGACAACTTAATTGATTATGCCCTTGACCCTTTAGATAACACTTCTACCCGTTTATTTAATGTAGAAAAATTTAAGACTACTGGTTTTTCGGTAGAACAAAATCTGGTGTACAAGCAATGGCAGCTGAATATAGTGGGTCTCTATATTGGCCGGTACAATAGGTTGAATAATACCAGCGGAACAAATATTGAAGTGCCAGCTTTTAACTGGTCGCCGGAACTGAGTGGCAATCTATTTTACAATCTGCCAAAAATCAATACCCGTTTTGCCTTCATGTACAAATACAATGGTGCGAGAAAAGCTTACGTCATGACGGATGGAAACGTTTCTGATATTCGACTTACAAAATTGGATGGATATCACTGGGCAGATTTTTCCATCTCTAAAAACTTATTCAAAACCCTAACCCTTCAGTCTGGCATCAAAAATATTTTCGATGTCAATAATATCAACAGCAGTGCCAGTGGTGGATCGGTACATGCTAGCAATGGTCCACGCCCTATTAGTTATGGCCGCTCTTATTTCTTAAGTTTTATGTATTCAATTCAATAAAATAAAAATTCTAAAATGATGAAAAAAATCATAGCATCTGCTATTGTCGTTTCAATATTCGCCTCCTGCAAAAAAGATGCAGACCCTATCATTGTAGTGCCTCCATCTTCCGGTTCATCCATTCAGTTAAATGGGAAGAAGGGTAGTGAAGTAGGTACAAGTGCCGGTAATTCGGTTTATGTAGATTTTAGTAAGGATAAACAATACCCCATTGCCCGGGATAGCTGGGACCTTGGTTTTTTCACCGGTTCCGAATTCAAAGTGTGTATCAATAATACTGCGGCTGCTTATGCGGTAGCTACCAGCAAAACAGATATGAATGCAGTGGGAACAGCCGACACCGTGGGTGTAAAATTGGCCTTTTCCCAGGCTGCTCCTTCTGCAGATGATTTTGCTAAGATGGACAATATTAATGGACTGCAGACGCTTATCAATCCTTCTGCCAATGCGGCAGAAAACAAAGTATTTATTATTAATCGTGGTACTGGTGGAGCTATTGCAGCCCGCGATTATATGAAGGTTAGAGTATTAAGAAATGGTAACGGATACACATTGCAGTATGCCGCTCTTACAGCCTCCAACTTTACAACTATTCAGGTACCTAAGTCTGGTGAAGGCGAGTTTGTTTATTTATCCTTTTCAACTGGCACAACTATTACAGGATTTCCTGAAAAAAATGATTGGGACATTCAATGGAGTTATGGCGTTTACAAAACTGCTTTTATGGGTGCCGATGTGATGTATCTTTTCTCTGATCTGATAGTGTTGAATGTGTTGCAAAATGTGCAGGCATTTGCCAGAATTTACGAAACTGATGCAATAGCCAACGAAGCATTTGCCAAGTTTAATAAAGACAGTGTTTCAAAATATAGTTACTCAAATGATAGATGGACTATTGGAAGTAGTTGGCGTTCTGCCAGCCCTTCTGGTGCCAGCGTATCCAAGAGCAAGTTTTATGTTTTAAAAGATCCATCGGGAAATATGTATAAAATTCGGTTTATCAGTTTCGATGAAAAGGACGGTGGCACACGCGGCAAACCTCAACTACAATATGAGCTAATCAAATAATTATTTAATAAACTTAAAACAAATAGAAATGAAAAAATTAGGTATTGGTTTGCTGGCATTGGCATGCTCCACGCTTGGATTTGCCCAAAATGGAAAAGAAAACATTGACAAACTCTGCGGCTGTTTTGAAGTGAGCTTTAAATATGCTGAAACCTTTTCTCCTGACAAGGAGTATAAATTTCACGACAGAGAGACTATTGCCGGTGTTACCGAGCTGGCCTTGCCACTCATTAACAATGATAAACGTGTCGTGATTCAACATTTGCTAGTAATGACCAGTGGCATGGTGATCAAACACTGGCGCGAAGACTGGACTTACGAAAACCCTGTACAATGGGTGTATAAGGGCGATAAGGTTTGGGAAAAAATAACACTGTCTGCCGCTGATGTAAAAGGCAAGTGGTCTCAGGCTGTGTGGGAGGTATCTGATGCCCCACGTTATCAGGGTTCTGCTCCTTGGCAGCTTGTGAATGGTCATAGCATTTGGGAGAATACAGCCGATGCACCATTGCCACGCCGGGAATATACCCATCGGTCAGATTATAATGTCTTAAACCGTACCAATCGCTTAGTGATTAATGGAAAAGGGTATGACCATATTCAGGACAATGCTAAAATATCCCGTACCAAAGATGCCGATAAATTAATAGCGGAAGAAAAAGGTTTGAACCAATACATCAAATTGTCTGACACTGATTGTCTGGATGGTAAGCAATATTGGGAAACGCATAAAGGATATTGGCTGGCTGTACAACAAGAATGGGACAAACTGTTGAGTAGCAAAAAATCAATAAAGATTGATGAAAAGGAAACCGACAAAACCTTGATGACTTCGCTTTTTGCCTTGGCCGATGACTGGAAAGCAGGAAAGCTGACAGCAGGCAATGTGCATCAAAAAATTCAGGAAGTATTGAGCCAGAACATAAGATAGTTTTATATACCTAGAATGTGATAATTCGCCCCGCCATTCCTGGCGGGGCTTTTTTTGATGGGTGCACTATTATTGCCGTTGGAGGTTTTTCCATCTACCCATAATCCTTACCTTTGCTCTCATTTTTTTTAGTAATATGAGTCAAAAGTATCAGGAATTTCAGGGGTTAAATTTACCACAAATCGAACAAGGCATTTTAAAACAATGGGCAGAAAATGAAGCGTTTGAAAAAAGTGTATCGTTGAGGGAAGGGGCTACCCCATTTGTTTTTTACGAAGGGCCGCCCAGTGCTAATGGAATGCCGGGTATTCACCACGTAATTTCCAGAACCTTAAAAGATTTGGTTTGCCGTTACAAAACCATGCAGGGTTTTCAGGTGAAACGAAAGGGCGGCTGGGACACACATGGCCTTCCGGTGGAATTGGGGGTGGAGAAAGAATTGGGTATTACCAAAGAAGATATTGGCAAAAAAATCTCAGTAGAAGAATACAACCAGAAATGCAGGGAAGCGGTATTGCGCTTCAAGGATAAATGGGATGACCTCACCCGCAAAATGGGTTATTGGGTGGACCTGAACAACCCCTATATTACTTTTAAAAACGAATACATTGAAACCCTTTGGTGGTTGCTGCAACAGCTTTACAATAAAGGATTGCTATACCAAAGTGTGAGTATTCAGCCCTACTCTCCGGCAGCCGGAACGGGATTGAGTTCGCACGAGCTAAACCAACCCGGCACTTACAAGGATGTAAAAGATACTAGTGCTACAGTATTGTTCCGCCTCCAACATCCTATGAGTGGAGGGGCGAATGAAAATCATCCTACTGCAAAAAGAATTTTTGAAATAGCAGATTGCAAAGCTCCCTTCCCTTTGGAGAGGGCCGAAGCTTGTCCGCCGAAGGAGGAAGAGGTCTTTTTTATGGCCTGGACCACCACACCGTGGACCTTGCCATCCAACCTGGGACTTACAGTAGGTGCCAATATTGACTATGTGCTGGTAAAAAGTTTCAATCCCTACACCCATCAGCCTCAGCAATTCATTTTGGCAAAAGCCTTATTACACAAATATTTTAAAGAGGAGGGCAAGGATGCCGATTTTGCTTCGTTTAAGGAAGGAGATAAAATCATTCCTTGGCAAATTCTGGCAGAGTTTAGAGGTGCCGATCTTGAAAGTCTTCAGTACGATCAGTTGCTCCCTTTTGAAGCGAATGGGTTAAAGGACATTCAGGAAATAACGCCCGATTCCAAACCTTTCCGGGTGGTAGTGGGCGATTTCGTAACCACCGAAGACGGTACGGGAATTGTACACACAGCACCTGCCTTTGGTGCGGATGACTACAAAGTAGGAAAGAAATACAATTTGGGTATTCTTACCCTGGTGGACAGGCAGGGAAAATTTGTAGAAGGGGTAGGAGAGTTTAGCAACCGCTATGTAAAAAATTATAAAGATGAACCGGACTATGTAGATGTGAATGTGGACATAGCCGTGAAACTAAAAAAAGAAGGGCTGGCATTCAAAGTGGAAAAATATGAACACAATTATCCGCATTGCTGGCGTACAGATAAGCCCATTTTATATTATCCTTTGGATGCCTGGTTTATAAAAACTACGGCTATTCGGGAGCGAATGGTGGAGCTGAACAAAACCATCCAACGGAAACCCAAATCCACCGGCGAAGGACGTTTTGGAAACTGGCTGGAGAACATGGTGGACTGGAACCTAAGCCGAAGCCGATTTTGGGGAACTCCGTTGCCCATCTGGCAAACAGAGGATGGCGAAGAACAAAAATGTATTGGAACAATTCCGGAATTAATGGCGGAAATTGAAAAAGCCGGCAATTTGAACAAGCCTGAAATTCGAAATTCGCAATCTGCTATTGACTTGCACAAACCTTATGTGGATGAAATCATTTTAATCAGCGATTCAGGAAGGCCAATGCGTCGTGTATCAGATTTGATTGATGTGTGGTTCGATAGTGGTGCCATGCCTTATGCTCAATGGGGATTGGATTACGAAAAATTAAAAGCCGGTGATCCATTTCCTTTTGGAAAAGGATGGGAGGGCGCTTTCCCTGCCGATTTTATTTGCGAAGGAGTAGATCAAACCCGTGGCTGGTTTTATACGCTTCATTCTATAGCCTCACTTTTGTTTGGCAACGTGGCTTATAAAACCGTAGTGAGTAATGGATTAGTGTTGGATAAGAAAGGCAATAAAATGAGCAAACGCCTGGGCAATGTGGTAGATCCTTTTGACACTATTGAAAAATATGGTGCCGATGCCACCCGGTGGTATTTAATCACCAATGCCTCGCCCTGGGACAATCTAAAATTCGACTTAGAGGGAATCAAAGAGGTTCAGCGTAAATTCTTTGGTACACTCTATAATACCTATCAATTCTTTGTCTTATATGCCAATGTGGATGGTTTTACTTTTGGAGAAACACGTATTCCTGTTCAACAAAGACCCGAAATAGACCGCTGGATACTTTCGACACTAAATAGTCTGGTGAAAAAAGTAAATCAGGCTATGGACGATTACGAGCCCACTCAGGCTGGTCGGTTGATAGAGGACTTTGTAGATGAGCAGCTCAGCAACTGGTATGTAAGACTCTGCCGTCGTCGTTTTTGGAAAGGAGAATATGAGTCGGATAAGATTGCGGCGTATCAAACCCTTTACGAGTGCATAGAAACCATTTGTCGCCTGATGGCACCCATTGCCCCATTCTTTAGCGATGCGGTTTTCCAAAATCTGAATAAAGTCACCCACCGTTTTGAGGAGGAATCGGTACATCATGCTTTGTTTCCAAAAGCAGATGAAGCATTAATCAATACATCATTAGAAAAACAAATGGCATTGGCGCAAGATGCCAGTTCTCTGATCTTGTCCTTAAGAAAGAAGGTGAATATCAAAGTGCGACAGCCACTTCAAAAAGTTTTGATTCCGGTATTGAATCCCGAAATGAAGGCGCATTTGCAAAATGTGGAGGATCTGATTAAATCTGAAGTAAATATTAAGGAGATAGAATACCTGAATCCCGACAATACTTTTATCAGTAAAAAAGTGAAGCCCAATTTTGTGGCTCTTGGGAAAAAATTAGGTGCTAAGATGAAGGCAGTATCTCTGGCTATTTCCAAATTTAGTCAGGAGGAAATAAGCGAACTTGAAACCTCTGGTCAAATAAAAATGAATATTGACAATGAAGATCTGGTTCTGCTTTTAAGTGAGGTGGACATCAACAGTGAAGATATTCCGGGGTGGACTGTAGCCAACAAAGGCGCTATTACAGTGGCATTGGATGTAACCATTACGCCACAGTTGCAGCAAGAAGGAGATGCCAGAGAATTTGTGAATCGTGTTCAGAAAATAAGAAAAGACAGTGGCTTTGAACTTACTGACCGTATAAATGTTTTAATAGACACTACAGAGAAATTAAAAAACTCTTTGGACAACTATAAGGAATATATTTGCGCCGAAATTTTGGCGGATAATTTAGATTTTCAACCTATATTGCATGGAAGTGGTATAGAAATTGACGTGAATGACAATATTTTACAAACGATTGTATCAAAAAAGGGAAATTAAATGGCTACGAAAAAAAACACACCGGTGAAAAAAATAACTCCGGCTAAAAAACTAAGCAAGCCAACAGAAAAATCTTTTGCTGCACCTGCAAAAAAGGAGGTTGCAAAAAAGGCTATCGTTAAGGCTGCATCCAAAAAAACTGCACCTGCAAAAAAAGCAGCACCTGTAAAAACAGTTGCCCAAAAATCTGCTCCAGTTAAACTGGTAGCCAAAAAAGTAGAGGTAAAACAGGCTCCGGTAAAAGAAGTAAAAAAATCAAAAGTAGAAACAAAACCAGTCGCAAAGCTCGCTCCCAAAAAAGCGCAGCCAGTAAAACCAACCGTTGTACCCAAACTGACCACTAAGAGTGCAGTAAAGTACCATCCGGATTTTACACAAAGTATATTAGATTCCCCTAAACAAGAAAAAGCAAAAGCCGTGATTAGATATTCAGATTCAGAACTCCAGGAGTTTAAAGAAATAATATTAAGAAAGTTAGATGCCGCCAAGAAAGAATTGGTTTACCTGCAAGGTCTTATTACCCGTAGAGATGAGGGAGGGGATATGGACGAAGGTCGTTATATGACCATGGAAGATGGTAGCTTAAGTATGGAGCGTGAGCAACTTAGCCAAATGGCTAGTCGCCAGATTTCTTTTATAGATAAACTCGAAAAAGCATTAATGAGAGTGGAAAACAAATCCTATGGTATTTGTCGTGTAACGGGCAATCTCATCGATAAGGCAAGGCTTCGTGCTGTACCTCATGCCACTTTGAGCATGGAAGCCAAATCGTCTATGAATAAATAACCAACTGCCTAAAAATATTTCGAAAGCGAAGCTCATTATACGCTTCGCTTTTATTTTTTATAGATAGATTGAAACAAAATTTGAAAATTACGGTTGTTTTTTTACAAGGAATTGATTACAAAGACTTGGCATGTACACTAGGTTTGTATTTGTATTGAGCCAATCCACGGAGTACTTCTTTGTTTTAGATGGCCAGGTACAAGTTGTGTAAGCAAACATTTCTGAATTCACAAAAGTTTTATAAAGCGAATGACAATAAGGTTTGACTATGATAAGAAGCAGGTAATACAAGCCCTTCGATATCATTTTGTGTCCAAAAGAGAAATTCGGGTAATGATTATTCTGGTGAATGTTTTTGCCGTATTATCATTAGTCTTATACCTTTTGGCAAAGATATCACCGATTGCCTTTTTAGGTTATTCATTTCTTTGGATCATTTTGATGGTGAGTGTTTGGTTTATTCTGCCTATGGTGGTGTATAATCGGGCCGAAACTTTTAAGCATGCGTTTACCATGCATTTTTTCAACAATGAGTTTATACTGGAGCATGAAAAGGGAAGGCGAAGTTGGGACTATAGTGCGCTATCAGATTTCAAAGAAACCCCCTTCTTCTTTCATTTATATTTTGATAGCAGATCTTTTTTGTTAGTTCCTAAAGATGCATTTGAGAGCTTAGAAGGAATGCAGGAACTGAGAGAATTATTAAGACAAAAAGTAAAATCCTGATTTTGTTAAATTCGTTTTTTCATCAAAATATGGGCAATCGATAGTTTAATAAACTCATCTCCGTCTATTTTGTAACCTAACCTTTCATAAAACCCAGATGAACTAGATCGGGCATGCATACTTATTTCTCTAAAGCCGGTATCTCGGGCAATGGTTTCGGCAAACTCCATCAAAGCTCTGCCAATGCCCTTTCCCTGAAGTTGATTTCGCACGGCCATTTGCCTTAACTGTACGGTACTATTCTGTTTTACCAGCATGCAGCAACCTAGCATTTTTTCTTCCTCAAATGCACCAATTAAGATATTGTTTTGATCAGATGAAATATCGTTCTCCTCTAGCTTCAAGCCTAAAGGATGTCGCAAAATTTCATTGCGCAAATCAATCATTTGCTGATATTCTTTTGATCCGTAATCAATAATTTTTAAGGCCATTTAGCCAAATTTTTAATACCTTTTTAATTTAGGTGAACCCACGTAAAATACCAAAAATTATTGGGTTCTACACAATTTTACATTTTTTTTTGATTCTTATAGTTATTTGTTCAAAAACTCTATTTTTGCACTCAACAACAAAAACAATCAGATATGTCAGACATTGCAACAAGAGTTAAGAAAATAATCGTTGACAAGTTAGGAGTTGACGAAGCAGAGGTTACCAACGAAGCGTCCTTTACCAACGACCTTGGCGCCGATTCGTTAGATACAGTTGAACTAATCATGGAATTTGAAAAAGAATTTAATATTTCTATTCCGGATGAGCAAGCCGAAACAATTACCACTGTTGGACAGGCTGTATCTTACTTGGAAGAACACGCTAAGTAATACTTACAATTAAACCTATCTTTTTACCAGTATTGTTTTGGTAAAAATAACGAACTTTATATCCGCCTTTGCAATGGTTAACCACGACAAAGGCGGTTTTTCTTAACGTAGAGTGGCACAGCTTATGGAATTTAAAAGGGTAGTAATTACCGGTATGGGGGCTTTAACGCCTCTTGGCAATTCGATTGATGCCTATTGGGATGGCTTAATAAACGGAGTATCCGGAGCCGCTCCAATTACTCAGTTTGATGCATCCAAATTCAGGACAAAGTTTGCCTGTGAAGTAAAGAACTTTGAACCAACTGATTTTCTCGACAAAAAGGAGGCACGCAAAATTGATCGGTTTACTCAATTTGCCTTAGTGGCCAGCGATCAGGCCATGGCAGATGCTGGTCTCAACAAGGACAATATCAATCCGGACAGAATCGGAGTGGTTTTGGGAAGCGGTATTGGAGGGTTGATAACCTTTCAAAACGAAGTGATGGAGTTTGCTAAGGGAGATGGTACGCCCCGCTTCAACCCTTTTTTCATTCCTAAAATGATTTTGGATATTGCCGCTGGCCAGGTAAGTATGCGCCACAATCTGCGGGGTCCAAACTATGCCGTTACCAGTGCCTGCGCCAGTAGTACCAATGCCATGATAGATGCCCTGAATCTTTTGCGTTTAGGCAAGGCCGACATCATCGTAACCGGAGGTAGCGAAGCTGTTATTAGCGAAGCAGGAGTGGGAGGGTTTAATGCCATGAAAGCGATGAGTGAACGTAATGATGATCCAACCACTGCCAGCAGACCTTACGACAAAGATCGGGATGGTTTTGTGATGGGCGAAGCAGCTGGAATATTAGTATTTGAGGAACTGGAACATGCTAAATCTCGTGGTGCAAAAATTTATTGTGAAGTAGTGGGTGGGGGAGCGAGTGCCGATGCTTACCATATTACCGCACCACATCCAGAAGGGTTGGGGGCAAAAAATGTAATGATTGCTGCTTTAAGAGATGCCAATTTAACGATAGATGATATTGATTATATCAATACACACGGCACATCCACTCCGTTGGGCGATATTGCAGAATCTAAAGCCATCTTAGATGTCTTTGGAGAGAGTGCTTATAAGCTAAATATTAGTGCTACAAAAAGTATGACAGGTCATTGCTTGGGTGCTGCTGGAGTGATAGAAGCCATAGCCTGTATCAAAAGTGTAATGCACGATATTGTTCCACCAACTATCAACCATTTTACAGATGATCCAGATCTGGATCCAAACCTAAATTTTACCTTTAACAAAGCACAGCACCGTGTGGTAAACGCCGCCCTCAGTAATACTTTTGGGTTTGGTGGCCATAACGCATGTGTCATTGTAAAGAAATATTCATAGTAATGTGAATTTTTTAAAAGACTTTTTCTCGAAAAGTAGCAGAAGCTCCTTAAAAAAGGAGCTTAAAAATATATTGGGTTTTGCACCTGATAATATTTCTCTATACCAAACTGCGCTCACCCACCGTTCTATGAGCGAAAACGTGGATGAAAATAATGAGCGTCTGGAATATCTGGGCGATGCCATATTAAGTGCCATTACAGCCGATTATCTGTATATGCGATATCCCTACAACGGCGAGGGATTTCTTACAGAAATGCGAAGCAAAATGGTGAATCGCCAGCAACTAAATGATGTGGCTATAAAGATGGGGTTGAAAAGAATTACCCGCTATAATAAATTAGATCATTGCTTAAAAACCAGCCACATTTTTGGTAACACACTTGAGGCACTGGTGGGTGCGGTGTATCTGGATCATGGGTATAAGCGCACCTGCAAATGGGTAATGGAATATATTCTCATCCACATGTTTATGGACGAGCTGGAAACATTGGAGATAAACCACAAGAATAAATTATATGGATGGGCCAGCAAACATGGGAAGAACCTAGAGTTTGTAACCCTGAATGAAAAGATTGAGAATGGCCGAAGGCTGTTTACTATAGCTGCTGTGGTAGATGGAGAAAACATTTCTCAGGGAAAGGCATTTAATAAAAAAGACGCTTCCCAAATTGCTGCAAACCTTGCCATTGGCACATTGGGTTTAAACCAAAATGAAACCGTCTAATAAATTTTTAGAATCACTCTCCTTCTAGATCTATTTATACTTTTCTGTTCAACATCGCGATGAATGATGTTTTATGCATTGCCAGATTTACATTAATTATCTTTAATCCTGTATGTTGAATTTGCCAATTTATCTGGATTATAGTGCCACCACTCCCTGCGACCCTGAGGTAGTGACTGAAATGCTGCCATATTTTACGCAATATTTTGGTAATGCTTCCAGCAAAGTACACCCTTTTGGATGGCAGGCCGAAGCAGCAGTTGCTCAGGCTAGGGAAAGAGTGGCTACACTAATAAATGCGCAGAGCCGTGAAATTGTGTTTACTTCTGGTGCCACGGAGGCTTGCAATCTTGCCATTCGGGGTGTATGGGAATTGTATGCCAAAAAAGGCAATCATTTCATCATCTCTAAAACTGAACATAAGGCTGTACTGGACACCTGTAAAATTTTGGAAAAGAAGGGAGCATGTGTTACCTATTTGGACGTGAATAGTTCAGGACAGATTCAGGTGGAGGATTTGATGAAAGCTTTCAGACCAGATACCATCCTGGTTTGTATCATGCTGGCTAACAATGAAACAGGAGTGATTCAGCCTGTAAAAGAAATTGGTCTTCTTTGTAAACAACACCAGGTTTTATTTTTTTGTGATGCTACCCAGGCAGTGGGAAAAATTCCGGTGAATGTTGAGGAAATGGAAATAGACTTGATATGTTGCAGTTCTCACAAAATATACGGACCTAAAGGGGTAGGTGCTTTGTATATCAGAAGTCGCAACCCAAGGGTAAAACTATCGCCACAAATTACAGGTGGTGGGCAGGAAGACGGTGTCCGAAGTGGAACGTTAAACGTGCCTGGTATTGTGGGTTTTGGGAAGGCTTGTGACATTTGTGGAAATAGAATGAAAGAAGAGTCGGAAAAAATGAATCGTATGTTGAACAAGCTCAGACAAGGGATATTAGAAATTCCTGGTACTGTTATTAATGGTCATCCGAAGGATTATTTACCAAGCATTCTCAATGTTTCATTTGAAAGATTAAACAGCACCTTGTTGCTTTCTGCACTCAAATCAAAAATAGCCGTCTCTACAGGTTCTGCCTGCACCAGCGGTAGTTTGGAGCCGTCTTATGTGTTGACCGCAATGCATGTTGACCGCAACAAAGCCAAGTCATCACTGCGTTTCAGTTTGGGAAGATTCACCACCGAAGAAGAAATTGATTTTGTGATTAAGGAACTTGGCCATATTGTGAACCAGTTGCGAGATGGGTAGTGATGAATAAGGTGTATGGATCATCATAACATCATTTACTTGGGCGTAAAGAGGAAATCGTTTTTTCAAAATGTGAGCTTGTTCCTATTGGGGTAGTGATGAATTTGTGGCGTCCTCATTTAATTTTATTCTTAGATCAGATTATTTACTTTTGCCCCCTGTATAAAATATGGATAAAACAATAGACCAAATAGACAAGAGCCGACTGCCGCTACATATTGCCATCATTATGGATGGGAATGGAAGATGGGCACAGGAACAGGGCGAAGATCGACTTTTTGGACATTATCATGGAGTAGAAAGTGTGCGTGATATTGTGGAAGGTTGTGCAGAAATAGGAGTGAAGTTCCTGACCCTGTATGCTTTTAGCACCGAAAATTGGGATCGCCCTGAATATGAAGTAACCGGACTGATGGAATTACTGGTTTCCACCATTCGGAAAGAGGTGGAAACTTTGCACAAAAACAATATCAAACTTCATGTAATTGGAGATTTGGAGATGTTGCCAGACTACGCCCAACAGGAATTAGCCGAAGCTCTGGAAATCACCGCCCAAAATACAGGCCTTAATCTGATCATGGCATTGAGCTATAGTGGACGGTGGGATATGCTGAATGCTGTAAAAAAAATTGCTCAGGATGTAAAAAACAATGCACTGCAACCGGAATCCATAAATCAGGATCTTCTTCAGCAATACTTGTGTACCAGCGATTTTCCCGACCCAGAATTGATGATAAGAACCAGTGGAGAATACCGGATTAGTAATTTCTTATTATATCAATTGGCATACGCTGAGTTGTATTTTACAGATGTACGATGGCCGGAGTTTAGAAAAAAGAATCTTGTTGAGGCTATTTTGGACTATCAGGGAAGGGAACGCAGGTTTGGTAAAACATCCAAACAGATTGAAGAAAACCCCCTAAATAATGAAATTTTGTAGTAATATCTGGTTTTAAGTTGATTGAATTGTTCCCAATAAATACTATTTAACAGAAAGCCAAATTTTCTGCTTGTTTTCAAACAGACACAAATACTGCTTTTTTAACATAGGTTTTCCAATTTTTACCGTTAATTTGCCGCCGCAATAGGAATTTGTGGGTTTAGATTTGAGGCAAGTATAAACTTCCTGCTTTTGCAAAAACATTAAATTGATTACCGTTATTCAACCCCTTTATGCGATTTTTCTTATCCAGGCTTTGTAGTACAATAATATTATTAACTACGGTAAACTTTGTTTTTGCACAAAACAATGATACAATACCCACAGTACCCCCAAATCCTGCTTTCCAGGAATGGGAGAATCCCCAGCAATTGAAGGAATATACCATTAGAAATATTAAAGTTTCGGGGGCCAACTATCTGGATTCCTCCATTTTAATTTCGGTGGCAGGTTTGCAAAAAGGGCAAAAGTTTAATTATCCGGGTACTGATATTTTTTCCAGAGCCATACTAAATCTCTGGCGGCAAAAACTGGTAGCCGATGTTCAAATATATCTAACTGACATCGTTGGAGATAAAATAGATATTGAGCTAGAGGTGAAAGAGATGCCTAGGTTGGGAGACTATCGCTTTATGGGTGCAAAGAAAACAGAGCAGGAAGAACTGGTGAAAAAAACAGCCATAGCAAAACAAACTACCATCCTATCAGAAAACACACTTAGAAACTTAGTTGATGTGGTGAAAGCCTATTATGAAGAAAAAGGTTTTTATGGCGTTCAGGTAAGTTTGATAGAAAAGCCGGATCCGATCTTTAAAAATTCTAATTCGCTGACTATCAAAATTGAAAAAGGGAAAAAAGTAAAGATTGATGGTATAAACTTTTTTGGGAATGAGAAAGTGAGAAGCTCCAAGCTCAAAAAGCAAATGAAGGGCACCAAGGAAATGACAAAGATGACTTTGTTCCCCACAAAATATGTAAGTTCCTATGGTCCAATAAAACATTATGAATTTAGCGAGTATGTAAAAGATTGGGGCTTTATGTCAGGCACCAGATCACTAGATGTGTTGGATCCCTATTTCCGGTTCAAGTTCTTTACAACTTCTAGGTTCAACACAAAAAAATATGTGGAGGATAAAGAAAAGGTTCTAAAATATTTCAATGAACAGGGTTACAGAGATGCACAAATACTGGCAGATACCCAGGTTATTCAAAACAGCAAAATGTATGTGGACATAAAAGTGAAGGAAGGACACAAATATTATTTTGGAACCACCACCTGGAAAGGCAATTCCGTTTTTAATGATACACTATTAAACCAAATTCTAAATATTCGTAAGGGAGATACTTATGACGCCAGTATTCTCAACAAAGCGTTGGGCGTTGAGCCCAGTCAAGATGCGCAGGATATCCAAACAGCCTATCGTGATAAAGGCTATTTGTTTATCAACATTGTTCCAGTAGAAACCAGAATTTATAATGATACAATAGATCATGAAATAAGAGTGTTCGAAGGTCAACAAGCAAGAATCAAAAATATTAATATCCGTGGCAACGACAGAACCAAGGAGCATGTGATTCGTAGAGAAATGCGTATTTATCCCGGAGCTCTTTATAGTCAAAGTAATTTAATGCGTACTATTCGTGAGTTGAATGCGTTGAACTATTTTGAACAGGAGTCTATTAACCCCCAACCCGTACCTAATCAAAATGATGGTACTGTGGACATCAACTGGAATCTAAAAGAAAAATCATCCGATCAGTTAGAATTGTCTGCCGGATGGGGTGGCTATATTGGTCTCACAGGTACATTGGGTGTTACCTTCAACAATTTTTCAATTCGGAATATTTGGAAAAAAGAAGCCTGGGATCCGTTGCCAGTTGGGGATGGACAAAAACTAAGCTTACGTGTTCAATCCAACGGAAGGGCCTATCGGTCGTACAACTTTTCGTTTACCGAACCCTGGCTGGGAGGTAAGAAAAGAAACTCTCTAATTCTTTCTTTTAATAATAGTAAGTACAACAATCTAAATGCTTCCAGTTATTATAGTGGTAAACCTACCTACTCAAAGGATACCACCCTGTTAGTAAATAGCTTTTCTATTGGTATGGGTAAGCAGCTTTCCTGGCCCGATGACTGGTTCTATATCACTTATACGGCGGCGCTTACCCGATATAATGTAAAGAACATGGGGCAGTATTATGGACTACCTTTCAATACGGGTAGATCAAATAACCTGAGCTTTAAGGTTCAGTTGGAACGTAATTCTGTTTCCGATCCTATTTTCCCAAGAAGTGGAAGCAGCATGATAGCCAGTGTTCAGGCTACTCCACCCTATTCTTTATGGAAGAATGATTTCAATCAGTTCGAAAATGTGGAATACCATAAATGGCGATTTGGATCTACTTGGTACGTGCCATTAGGTCGTCCCAGAGGGGAGAATAAAGACAAACAGTTTGTGTTGAAGTTTGCAGCCAAATATGGATTTATGGGTAGATATAATTCCAAATTGAACTTCTCTCCATTTGAACGTTTTCAGTTGGGTGATGCAGGGTTAAGCAATACCTACTCTTTAACAGGCTTCGATGTGGTAGCATTAAGAGGGTATCCCATTTTCTCTAATTCAGATCCTACTATCAATCCGGACAATACCAATACATCCGACTTTAAGAACTTGTTCACCATTTTTAATAAGTATCAGGCAGAATTGCGTTATCCTTTGGTTACCAATCCAAGCAGTACTATTTTTGGTCTAGCTTTTTTTGAAGCGGCCAACGGTTGGAAAGATTATAAAGATTACAATCCTTTCAAGCTAAGACGAAGCGTGGGATTGGGTATGAGGTTTTATTTACCAATGTTTGGTTTGTTGGGCTTTGATTATGGAATTGGTCTGGACAGACTTACACCTGGCGGTGGATTTAAGAATGCAGGTAAGTTCACATTCATGTTAGGTTTTGAACCGGAATAAAATTTATGAATGCTACACTTTCTTTTCTCAAAAAACGTTTAGCATTTATGAAAGCAACTATATTACATAGCCTTACGTCAAAAGTCAAATCTAAAATTAGGGAAGATGAAAAAGTTAATTGTTTGTAGCCTTGCCGTCCTATTTATTTCTCTCGGTGCGTTTGCGCAACGGTATGCGCTAGTGGATACCAGATATGTGTTTGAGCAAATGCCCGATTACAAAAATGTACAAAAGCTGGTGGATGCACAAGCTGCCACCTGGCAAAAAGAGATCGATATCAAGCAGGAGGTATTGGACAAACTGTACAAAGACTACGATGCGGAAGGCGCAATGATGAGCGAAGATTTGAAAAGGAAAAAGGAAAACGAGCTTTACGTAAAAGAAAAAGAGCTACGCGATTTACAAAAGAAAAGATTTGGTTTTGAAGGCGACCTTTTTAAGAAAAGAGTGGAGTTGATGGAACCATTACAAAAGAAAATATCCGAGGCTATTCAGCGCCTAGCCACCGCAAATGGGTACGATTTGGTGCTGGATAAAAGTGAAGGCAAAACCATTATCTTTGCCGACCCTAAGTTGGATAAGAGCAACGAATTGCTTAAAGAGCTAAGGTTGAAATAAAAATTAAAGTATATAAAATTTTTTTAATCAATTTCTCAAAATGAAAAAAGTAAAATTTCTTGCAGTATCAATTGGTTTAGTATTAGCCGGTACTTTTAGTGCCCATGCACAAAAAATTGCTGCAGTAAATGTGGATGCCCTTGTTGGCAATTTACCAGAAGCTCAAAAAACTCAGGAAGCATTTCAAAAATGGCAGGAAGATTCTGTAGGCAGCCAGTATATGAAAATAGCTGCAGAACTTCAGGAAAAAGACAGTATCCTAAAAAAAACAACAACTCCTTCTGTGCAGGAACTGTTGAAAAAAGATATTCAGGAAAAGCAATACACATTGGCTAACTGGCAACAAATTGTGGGGCCAGCTGTTCAGCAAAAACAACAGCAAATGTTTGGGCCTTTATATGATAAGGTTATGAAAGCGATTCAGGTATATGCAAAAGAAAAAGGCTATACTTATGTGTTGGCACAGGAAGCTTTTGTGGTCATTCCAGATGCAGATAACATTAGCATGGCAGTGGCACAAAAGTTAGGAATCAAAGTAAACACTGACCCTGCAACACCTGCCAAGAAATAATTATAAAGTTTTAGATAATTTAAACCGCTCTTATTGGGCGGTTTTTTATTTTTGAGGTAATAAAGAATAAGTATATGACAGGTAGTGCTCCAATTGGTGTATTCGACTCAGGATATGGAGGTCTGACGGTATTGAAAGAAATGGTAAATAGATTACCGGACTATGATTTTATGTATTTGGGAGATAATGCCCGCGCACCTTATGGTACAAGATCCTTTGATATAGTGTATCATTATACCCTGGATGCCGTTAAATGGTTTTTTAAACAGGGATGTCATTTGGTAATACTAGCCTGCAATACTGCTTCCGCAAAAGCTTTAAGAACCATACAACAGAATGATTTGCCTGGAATGGCTCCGGATAAAAGAGTGCTTGGGGTAATTAGACCAACTGCCGAGGTAATTGGCAATTATAGTGAAACCTGCGAAGTAGGCATATTGGCTACTAAAGGAACTGTGGCTTCTAATTCATATCCATTGGAAATACAGAAGTTTTTTTCAAATATTCAAATACATCAGGAAGCCTGTCCAATGTGGGTACCCATCATCGAAAATAATGAAATTGAGAATCCGGGTACACAATATTTTATCAAGGAGAATATGCATTCCCTTTTTCAAAAGGGTGAAAATATAGACGTGGTACTTTTGGCCTGTACCCATTACCCATTGATGCGGGCACAAATAGAAGAATATCTTCCGGTACAAGTGAAACTGCTCAGTCAGGGTGAAATTGTGGCGCAAAGCCTAGCCGACTACCTGATTCGGCATCCGGAAATGGAAACCAAATGCAGTAAGAAAGGAAGTTTACAGTTTTTTACAACCGACACTGCCAGAGATTTTGATGAACAAGGATCTGCTTTTTTTGGTGGGGGAATACGAAGTTCCCATATTGATATTTAAAGATTGATTTATTCGATCAGGAAATTGAAATCAGGAAGATATGTTTGACTGCTTTGTAGAAATTTTCGGAAAAAATAAATCTGCATTCAACTGTCTCACTGTATAATTTCCCCTACCTTTGCCGTCCTTTCACAAACAGAAGATGTGGTGATCTTTTGTCAGGGAAATTAACAAGCGCATGTTCTCCCATGCAATTAATTTAAAAAGTGAAAATATTTAGAATATGAAACGTACTTTTCAACCCCATCGTCGTCGTCGTAAAACTGTTCATGGTTTTCGTAAACGTATGCAAACTGCTAATGGCCGTAAGGTATTAGCAAGCCGTCGTGCTAAGGGGCGCAAAAAACTTACTGTATCTGACGAAAGCAGATTGAAGTAGGACAATTTCCCAATTGAAATTATTGTAGCCCTGTTTTCAGGGCTATTTTTGTTGAATGAACAGTTTCCCCAAATCATCCAGACTTAAAAGCCGTAAAAAGCTTCAGCAGCTCTTTGTATCGGGGAAAAGTGTGCGTACTCAAAACCTTCGATTGCTCTATCTGAAAGAGCCAACTGCTACAGCCAGCCTGAAATGTGGGGTGGGCGTGAGTACCAAAAATTTTAAAAAAGCAGTTGATCGTAATCGAATCAAAAGATTGTTAAGAGAAGCCTATCGGTTGCAGAAACAGGATCTTTCTAGTTTCGTTTGTTCTAATACGATGGAATGCACTATTTTTATTTTATACACAGGAAAGGAGTTGCCGAGTTTCCAGGGTGTTTATGACAACCTGCGGTTAGCTTTACAAAAACTGTTACAGAATCTTTATGCGACCGATACTTAAACTACTTAGTCTGCCCTTTATTCTGATAATAAGATTTTATCAATTGGTCATTTCTCCCTGGATGGGGCCCAAATGCCGATATACACCCACCTGTTCTCAATACGCCCTGGAAGCGTTTAAACGATACGGTTTGTTCAAGGGATTTTGGTTGTCGGTAAAACGAATCTCTAGGTGCCACCCCTGGGGTGGAAACGGATACGATCCTGTACCCTGATCCATTGATCTACTCTCAAGCCTTCTTGGAAAATGAAATATTTTCATAGATTCTTATATAGTATTATCTTAATGCTGATTTAGTTAGATTTGCTGCACTAATAAAAAAATATTTATGCAAGATCAAATTGACCTGATAATTTATCAGGCCGAAGAAGGGATGAACAAGGCCATTGGGCACTTGGAAACAGAATTGATAAAAATAAGAGCCGGTAAAGCAACCCCACAGATTGTAGATGGAATTGTAGTGGACTATTATGGATCTACAGTGCCCATCAGTCAGGTAGGGAATATTACTGTGATGGATGCCAGAACAATTAATATTCAACCCTGGGAGAAAAATATGTTGCAACCTATTGAGCGGGCAATTATTGCTGCAAATATTGGTATCAATCCGCAGAATGATGGTGTGAATATTCGCCTGTTTCTGCCACCCCTTACCGAAGAAAGAAGAAAGGAGCTGGTGAAGAAAAGTCTGGTGGAGGGAGAAAATTCCAAGGTGGGTATTCGTAGTGCCAGAAGAGATGGTATCGAGGCCATCAAAAAAGCACAGAAAGATGGACTGAGCGAAGATGCTTCAAAGGATGCAGAAGCCAGTGTGCAACAACTTACAGATAAGTTTATTGCCTTGGTAGAAAAACATCTTGTTGCTAAGGAAAAAGAAATCATGTCGATATAGTACTCTTATGCTTAAAACTCTTCTCAGCAAAATATCAACCAAAGCACCTAAGGATGCTTCAAAAAAGGAAATTAAGAAGCAGACCGAAAAGATTCTTGAAGAGTTGGATGCACTGCAAAACCTTTTGTATGCAGAAGCTAAACATGGCGTATTAATTGTTCTTCAGGGAATGGATGCTAGCGGTAAGGATGGGGTCATTAGAAATGTGCTAGGGAACATGAATCCTCAGGGTGTTCGAGTGGCTTCTTTCAAAGTGCCAACCGAAGAAGAATTTGCTCATGACTTTTTATGGCGGATTCACCAGCATGCACCTGCCAAAGGGTTTATTCAAATATTTAATCGTTCTCATTACGAGGATGTGTTAGTGACCCGTGTTCATGGATTGGTAGATGACGAGTTGGCGAAAAAACGATTTGTGGCTATCAATGGTTTTGAACAATTATTACAGGAGCAAAACAATACGGTTATTCTGAAATTTTATTTGCATGTATCTGCCGAGGTGCAGGCAGAACGTTTGCAGGAGCGCACCACCGATCCTGAAAAGAAATGGAAGTACAATAGTAAGGATTTTGCAGAGGCCAAATTGAGGACAAAGTATATAGACTGTTACGAAGATTGTTTCAGGAACTGCAATAAACCAGAATGGACAATCGTACCCTCCGATCAAAATTGGTATAAGGAATATATCATTTCAAAAAAATTAAGAGATACTTTGAAGAACCTCAAAATGAAGTTTCCTTAGGTGGTGAAGCTATGTTTCAGAAAGTCTATAAGAACGGCTCTATTATTGTTTAAGTAAATTAAAAAATTAAAAAATTATGGGAATGTTAAAAGAGTTCAAAGAGTTTGCTGTGAAAGGTAATGCTATTGACCTTGCCATCGGTGTGATCATTGGTGGGGCTTTTGGTAGTATTGTAACCAGCATCATCGAAGATTTGATCATGCCAATCGTTGGTGCTTTAATTGGAAAGCCCGACTTCAGTAGCATGTATGTGGTATTGAAAGGCGAGGTGCCTGCTGGAACTAAACTAGAAGAAGCCAGGAAAATTGCCGATACTGCCATTTTTGCTTATGGTAATTTTATTACTGTTGCAATCAATTTCCTATTATTGGCATTGGTTGTTTTTTGGATGGTTAAAGCCATTAATAAAATGAAAAAGGCAGAAGAGGAAGTTGTTATAGCACCTGCCGAACCATCTTCTACTGACAAGTTATTAACAGAAATCAGAGACGAGTTGAAGAATAAGGCATAAGCCTTGTTGCTCATGGAAACAGAAAGACTTATTTGTTACATTTGTAAAGTCCTGCCTTATTGCGGGACTTTCTCTTTCATCACATAAACGGAAGCATTTTGACAAATACCACATATCAGATAAAATTATCACAGTTCGAGGGCCCCTTCGATTTGCTATTGTTCTTTATTGAGCGCGATGAACTGGATATATACAATATTCCAATTACAAAAATTATCAATGATTTTCTGGATCATATCCATGCGCAGGAATCTTTGAATATAGAGTTGTCTAGTGAGTTTATTCTGTTTATATCCACCCTTATGCGCATCAAAGCAAAGATGCTGATCCCTCGCAAAGAACTGGATGCCCAGGGGAAAGAGATAGATCCAAGAGAGGAACTTGTAAGTAAAATTTTGGAGTATAAAAAGTTTAAAGAAGCTGCTGCCGAAATGGCTGAGAAGGAAGCACTACGCATGTTGATGATCAAGCGTGGAAATATTGCCAAAGAAATGTCGTTGGTGGGCGAGGAGGCTGGTGAAGGCACAGAGATTCAGGCAATTTCATTGTTTAAACTGATGAAAGCCTTTGAAAAAACCATGCAGCGATATAGTGATCGTATAAACAAACCGGTACATACAGTCATTCAATATAGCTATACCATCGAAACGAGCAGAGAACGGGTGCTGACAATGGCTGAACGGGATAAAAATATTTCCTTTTCAAAACTCTTTGAGATTGCTGAAAACAGAGTACAGGCTATTTTTATGTTTCTGTCTATTCTGGAATTGGTGCAGCAAAACTTTTTATCCATCTTGATTGGTGAGGGTAAGAATAACTTTATTCTGGAGTATGTATCGCCCGGTGACAGAGATCCTGAAATAGAAGTGAGTGATAAATCTTCTTTTGAGTAAGGTGAAGAATTGTAGAATATTTTTGAAGCATTCCGATTGGATCCTTTTCAGTCGGAATGCTCATTAAGTGTATAAACCTCCATTTACTGAAAGCACCTGACCGGTGATGTATGAGGCTTCCTTACTTACCAAAAATCCCACGGCATGAGCCACTTCTTCGGGTGTTCCAAAACGATTGGTGGGGATCAATTGTTTCATTTGTGCCTCATCGATATCTACCGTCATATCTGTTTTTATAAAACCCGGAGCTACCGCATTTACCGTGATATTTCTTTTGGCTACTTCCTGTGCCAACGCCTTCGTGGCAGCAATTACACCTCCTTTGGCCGCAGAATAGTTGGTTTGACCTGCAAGACCTTTTATGCCACTAAGCGATACCACATTCACAATTCTGCCATAACGCTGGCGCAGCATATTGCCTACAATGATTCTGGTTACAGAAAAGAATCCACCTAGGCTGGTGTTCAATACAGTATCCCATTGTTCATCCTTCATCCACATCAACAATACATCCTCCTTGATACCGGCATTATTTACCAGCACTTCTATTGTTTTATCCGTGTGAGTCTCTATCCAATGGGACAAAACGTTTTGCACTTCTTCCCTATTGGCTACATCAAATTGTAATAGTTCTCCATCACTTCCGGCAGCTCTAACCTCTGCCAGCGTTTCTTCGGCTTTCTGCAGGTTCCCTTTATAATTGATAATCACATAATGTCCCATTGCGGCAAGCTTTATACAGATTGCTTTACCAATGCCACGAGAACCACCTGTTACCAGAGCGCAATTCATTTTTTATTTTAGATTTAATATTTCAGATTGAGGGTTGTTGATTCTAAATTCGGAAAATGATAAGCTACAATACTATTTCTGACTGACTTTCTGATTTTTTTTATCATCCATCAATAAACAATATTCAATAGATAATGTTCAATAGACAATCAATGTCGTTTCCTTAAGGAGAAATCATTACAAGTGTTTATAATTTGAAGATGGTGGTTTTTTCTTAATTTTCTTTCTGGGATTTGTCCTCCCTGGTCGAACTATTTCTTTTGTTTTTGATAGTATCTTATCGAG